>Ga0181569_10000753_pt1 | contig 25026 bp, 27 predicted proteins | sample 101ome_19_FD_132452 | JGI IMG/M metagenome (GOLD analysis project Ga0181569, IMG submission 132452) | Coastal salt marsh microbial communities from the Groves Creek Marsh, Skidaway Island, Georgia - 101405AT metaG (megahit assembly) | ecosystem: Environmental > Aquatic > Marine > Intertidal...
AAAATGCGACTTTAGGGCTTGGGTTTTCGAGGGCTTGGGCGTTACATGCGTTTTTTACACCTTGCAAAAAATGCGACTTTAGGGTTTAACGTTTAGAAATGGCCCAAAAAATGCATTTTTAGTATCATTCACGTATGAGTTGGTGTTTTTTTTGTGTAACGGTCCGACGTGTTTTTGCAAAAAAAAAAATCTGAAAAAATTCTGGAGGGGCGGCCCAAAAATTTTTTTGGGTCCGTTACAGAAATGATCCATCGATTTTTGAATGAGACATTCAACATGACTGATAGTGAATTCAATGGTGAAATTGAATTCGTTGATTCGGCTACTATAATTAATGTATCATCTTGGATTTCAATTATTTTAAGTCTTTTCCCGCGATTTTTCTTTTAGATTCGAATCGGAATGAGAGGGGGTCAGAGGATGATGGTGAAGGCAGGGGAGGACGATGTGATGACGGAGGATTTCATGTGCGTCAGGGTCGAGTGCTTTGACGAAGAGGATGACAACGGCAAGGAGCGCTTCGTGGCTGAGCTGTTTGGAAGGCGGGAGGACGGCTCCAATATCTGTGTTCGCATCCACGGGTACAGACCGTACTTTTACGCAAGGCAACTCGACAACCTTCATGGTCACCTGAAGGATTTCATGGAGAGGAACTTTGTGGAACTGGGAGCGCCTTTTGAGATGAAGTGCCTGAGGACAATGGAACAAGGAATCTTCCGGAAGGTGAGCTGTGCGACCGCCAAGCACCGCGGGTGGGCATCGGGTCGCTTAAAGAAGCGAGGCGTGACCACGTACGAGGGCGCCCTCGATGCCAAATACAGGTTGCTTCACGATCTCGGGGGTTCCAGCACGAGCTGGTTTAGGGTTCGAAATTTCAAGGAGTCCGACGAGGATATAGAGGGCGTGGATGTCATTGACGTGCATTCCATTCACTGTATCGAGACCCTTGACCTGGGAGGCATTGCACCCGTGCGCATTCTCTCCTACGACCTTGAATGCTACTCTGCGGACGGAACGTTTCCCGACGCGAGCAAGGAGGGAGACGTGATAACGCACATCGGGATGTCGATGGAGGTCTTTGGGACCGAGGGCTACAGGAAGAGGTGTCTGGCCCTCGCCCCGTGCGCGCAGGGTCCCGACGTGGAGGTTTGCGAGGACGAGGCGCGCCTGTTGTCTCGTTTTGCGGAGCTGGTCCGGGAGTGGGACCCGGATTTTATTGTTTCCTACAATGGACACGGCTTTGACAATCCTTACCTCGCCGAGAGATATCGCCGACAGACCTACTGCGACATGGTTTTGGGAAGGTCTCCGAACGAGTCAGTGCTACAGGAGATCAATCTGTCGAGCAATGCGTTCGGCGATAACAAGTTGAAGGTGCTGTCCATGCACGGGCGAGCAAACCTCGACGTGATGCAGGTGATGATGCGTCCGGACAGCGGCAAGCAGCTGGACAGCTATTCGCTTCAAAATGTCTCCAAGGCCATTTTGAAGGGAGAGGACGACAATTCCAAGCACGATGTGAGTTACAAGGAGATGCACAGGGCGTATGCGGAGGGAGACCCGTCGAAGTTATTGGAGGTGGCGCTGTACTGCGTTCAGGATACCATCCTTCCCCTGCGCATCATGAGTGCGATGAAGACGATTACGAATGCAGTGGAGATGTGCCGCGCCACGATGACCCACATTCGGTGTCTCTTCGAGAGGGGCCAGCAGATCCGGGTGTACAGTCTCTTGGTACGCGAGGCGAATGCCCTCGGTTTCCTCATCAAGGACGAGCCTTACAAGCCCAAGGACGTCATCCCAGAGTTCGAGGAGGACGAGCCCGAAGATGGGGAGGAAGGCAGTGAGAAGAAGAAGAAGACAAAGAAGAAGGAGGATGATAAGTACAAGGGAGCTACAGTTTTGGAGCCCAGAATCGGTGCATACTACGACCCCATCGTTGCCCTGGACTTTGCCTCGCTGTACCCCTCCATAATGCGCGCGCACAACATGTGTTACTCGACCTTAGTCGATCCGGACCAAGTTCCGGCCCTCCAGGCGGAGGGTGTGGAGGTGCAGCAGTTCAACGGCGTATTTTTCCGCCAGAGCCCTCGTGGAGTGCTCCCGCAGGTCTTAGAGAACCTCGCGACCTACAGAAAAAAGGCAAAGAAATTGATGGCGCAACACGAGGGCACTGAATTGGAGTCGATCTACAATGCAAAGCAGTTGGCCTACAAACTCATCATGAATTCGGTCTACGGTTTCACTGGCGCAACTAACGGCTTCCTTCCGGAGCGCAGAATTGCAGAATCAGTAACTTTCAGAGGAAGACAGATGATTGAGGAAACCAAGGAAACCGTGGAGAACAATTTCAACGCCTCCGTAGTAGTCTACGGAGACAGTGTATCAGCGGACACCCCGCTCTTGCTCAGAGGCAAGGGGCATGCCGTGTTCACTGCCACGATCGAGTCCCTCGTGGACCGGTGGGATCCTGCACACGATGGCAAGGAATCGGGCGAGGTCGTCGACCTGGAAAGCTGGACGGACGAAGGGTGGCAGCGAATTCACAGGGTCATTCGCCACAGGCTGGCTTCCGAGAAGAATATGATGCGCGTAACCACGCACACAGGGGTGGTCACGTGCACCGACGACCATTCACTCGTTCGGCATAATGGCCAAACGGTTTCGCCCAAGGACTTAAAATTGGGAGATCTTCTTCTTTCAAGGCCTCTGGAAGGTGACGTGCAAGGTAGTACCGTGACCGAAATTTTAGTTCTACCTTGGAAGGATCAGTTTGTCTATGATTTGACTACGGAAAACCATCATTTTCAAGCCGGGACTGGTAGTTTGATTGTGCACAACACGGATTCCGTCATGGTGCGTTTCGACCTGAGTCACCTTGGTGCCGAGGCTAGCACGGACGAGAGGGTTCAGGAGGCGTGGAGCATAGGGGAGAAGGCGTCAGAGATGTGCAGCAAACTGTTTCCACCTCCGAATGACCTAGAGTTGGAGAAGGTGTATTTTCCGTATTTCATTTACACGAAGAAGCGCTACGCAGCCAAGCTGTGGACCCCGAGGGCGGACGGCAAAGTAATTCCTCGTTACATTGACATCAAGGGTTTGCAAATGAAGCGGCGCGACACTTGTCCGTTCGTGAGGGAGGTGTGCGCCAGGACGATGGACATGCTGATGGACGTGTCGGGGTGCGATTTGTGGTCCGCCGACGGCCCCATCGAGTACGTGAACGGCCAGGCCCGCGCACTCATCGAGGGCGCCGTTCCCGTCGACAAGTTGGTTGAGACCCGTAAGTTGGGCGGGAAGGATGGCTTTGACACGAGGTACGGAACGAATCCGAAAAAGTATCCGGAAGACCTACGCCCATACGACCCCGAGTGCCCGAGTGCCAAGCAGCCGGCGGCTTGGGTGAGGGACAAGATGTGGAACAGAGGGCCGGGGTCCGAACCGAAGAGCGGCGAACGGGTTCCATTCGTCTGGATCAAGGAGTGGGTTTCGGACGGGAAGAATTACAAGCGGGCGGAGGACGTCACTCACGTCAAAGAGAACGGCATTGCGCTGGATTATCGTTTTTACCTCGTGAACCGGATGAAGAATCCGGTGCAGGACCTCCTGAGGATTTTGGTGGAGGACAAGGACTCTATCTTCGCCGAGTTGAGGTACACGCGCGTGGAAGACGTTAGTGACATAGGCGATCTGACGCACGTTCCGTACAAGGCGATGCGGGAGCACATCAAAGAAAGATCCGTGGACGGTAAGGCCCCCGTGGGAAAGGAAAATGTGGCCCAGGCCTTCATGGCTCACAGGCACATGCCCGCGAAGCCGCCCAAGAGGAGCGGCGGGCAGATGACGATCCTCCAGATGTTCAAGAAGAGTCACAGAAGTGACAGGCCTTAATTTTTTTCATTGGTTAAAAGTATATAAATGACGTGCGGATCATTCGATGTTCCCAATCCCATTCTATTCAACACCGGTATTCTTGCGTCCATGCTCATCGTGTCCCTGGCCGTGGCCGTGATGGTTGACCACGCGATAATGAGCAAGAAGGACATCGCCAAGGCTCTCTTCGACAAGAAGAAGGTCGACTGGATTTGGCGGGTGGGATTTCGGTTCTTCGTGCTCGGAGCCGCAATGCTGGCCGGGATTGCCGTATCGGTAGCTCCTTGGTACGTCCTCGCGAATGGCTTCATGGGGGTGCAGCCCTACCCACCGGTGGCGTGTTTCGGAATCGACAATCCCGCGGATGACTTTGTGCGGCTGGGTCTTCTGTCGTCTTTCGTTTTCGTCGCCTTCTCCCTGTACGTAATGGCGTATAACGGGGTAGAGAGCTCGATGTCGCTGATGATGGGTTTCGATCGGAAACGGAAGTAATTTTTTTTTAGACTTTGTATATAGAAGTTCAATGATACTCTCATATTTGTCATTTCGAAAGACAATGGGTAACCTACCTAAGTCACCTACTGCGTGGTTGACGTGGATTGTCGGCATGTGTCTTTTGATATTCATTTTTGCTTCGGTCGTTTTTGGCCTCTCCAAGAAGGAGTCTATGTTTAGCGGGTTTAATAGGGCGCTGAGGAGGACTGTGAGGAGGGCGAACAGGGCGGGTGGACGAGGTGGCCGGAGATCGTCTGGGCGTTCAAGAAGAAGAAGAAGTTCAAAAAGGCGTTCCATAAGGCGTCGGCGTCCAATGAGGAGGAGGAGGCGAACGAGGCGTCCAAGACGGTCGATAAGATCGCTCTTTTCGCGCGGCAAGAAGAAGGCGGCTCGTCCGAAGCCCAAGGCCCAAGGCCTCAGCACAAACATATTTGCACTAGCTCGCTCGGGCAAGCTCACATTCATCTAAGCCTCATGAATCCTCCGCCCATGAGGGCACCCGCGCCGCCCAATGCGGCCATGGCTCCCCTCGTCAAGGGAATGTAGGGTTGTGCGTTAAGGTACTCCTGAGCCCCATAGCCACGGGCGTTGGCAAACTGTGAATTGGTTCTCAATTCTCGCGCAAACCTAGGATCTAGGACAGGCGTTGACGGGCCCGGATTGACAGTTTGTCCAGTATTTTGGTTGGTCCAGGCGATGGGCATGAGCGGCGGCTGGGTCGACCGGTCGGCTGAGCCTCGGGCTGAGGGGAGCATGAGGGGAGCATTATTCCCCGTCATAGTGACCTGTGCGGCGATATTGATATTGGGAAAACGTAGTTGGGGGATCCCAGCCGAGTTTAACAATGAATCCATCTTTTTCAAAGAATCATTCATAACTTTCACAATGTTTGGAAATCTTTCCGAACACTTGCAATATTTGAAAAGGTCATAGAGGACGCTCTGGGGCCTGGTCTTCTGTTTGGCCTTTCTGAAGAGATCGAAGAGAGTATGATAGACCAAATCGCTTGCCGAGAAAATTATTCCCCCAATTGCATACGTGGCAAACATTGGTGGCATAAATGTGTAAAGATATGTTCCTATCATACCACTCAAGGTCTTCGCCGGCATACTGGAAAGATAAGAGATCCATTTCAGAGCCCAGTCGTCCGCAAGCTTTTCTCCATAAGCATAACCATAATAGGATTTGTGTGACCACCAAATGAATGCGCAGTAAATTGGGCAAAATGCTTGTTTAAGGAAAGAAAAAGTGATCGAAAACCTGGACCACCATCGAGCACGCCTTTTTTCTTTGTTTGCCTTGTTTGCCCTTTTTTCCAATACATTTATGCGTTTATTGCGTTTTTGCATGTGCTTTTTCAAGGTCTTCTCCAATACATTCTTCATGCGTTCATTGCGTTTTTGCATGTTCATCATCACCATCCTATTCGCGTTCGTTCTGTTGGCAATTGCCCTAGCGACGGCGGCCTCGTCAAATTGCTTGACTTTTCGCTGATTGACGATGAGCCGGACGGGGCGCTTTCCGCGGCGCCTGACGGCCCTTCGGACAGTCTCAATTGCTCGCTTCCTTTTATTGTTGTTGTAATTGGTATTGGTTCCCACCGCCTGGACCGCCGTTTCCTTCGTGTTGGGTCCGTCGAGCTCTCTTTTGAGTTCACTGTTCGTCTTGTAGATCCGCTTTCCGTTGACATTTTTGGTGAGTCGAATGCGGGCAGCGAGTGCCCTGTTCCTCATGGAAGGGGTCGCGGCCTCGAGTTCGCGCTTAAGGTCGGAGACGGAACGTTTGATTTTTCGAAGTCGCCCGTTGATCACCTTGTTTTCGGTCAAACGGATTCGCCTCAGTTTGAGTCTGTGCTTAAGTTCGGCGTCCATTCTTTTGTATATGTAATGTTTAAACAATTTTTTTTTAAGTGCACTGCAGTCTTCTGCGTTTGTATGGGAAAAAGGCGGTCGTCCTTCGGAGGACGGCATCGAGGAGATCTTGCTTGTGTCTGACTCCACTCGTTTTGACCTGTAGCGCCTTACCCAACGATTTGAGTTCAGGGAGTTTCATAGTGCAGATTTGTTCCGGGCGAGGCACTGCACGTCGGTCGACGGGTTCCGTGTTCCCTCGAATGTGTTTGCAGAGAAGCGGGGGCAGTGTCCTTTGCGCCAATTGCGCGGCCGTAGAGGGAGGCATGCCACCGTGAACAAAGACGCGAACGAGGTCTGCGAAGTTTCTCTTTCTGAGCCACGCCTTGGCCACCATGTCCTGCCTCGCTCGGCGATACAATTCCGCTGAGATACTTTTGGCTCTCTCCATCTCCACGTGAAGGCAGGATTCCGAGAGGGAATCAATGTATGCGCTGACGATTGCGGAATGCTTGCTAATCCCTTTATCCTTGTCCTTGTATGTCACGTAGTTCATGTCGACGCGTTTCCAGAGATCATCTCCCGAAATTTCCGCGTGCGCAAAGGAAAGGTGTGGCGCGCAAAGTCGAAGGAGTTCTCCTGCCCCACTCTCTTTGACCCACTTTTCAGAATTCAAAAAACGACCATTGAGGCTTGTTGCACGCAACTGGTGATGACGGAGACCCCATGATCGGTCCAACGGGTTGTGACGTTGGGTTCCTTCATCGTAGGTGCTCGACGATGGCCACATAACACCATCGTCTCTAAATTCCACCTGGATGCAGTACCGTACAATCTTGAGTGTGTTCGACAAGAACATCGCGCGGCCCCTCTCGCTGTCCATGAGAATTTTAAAAATGGGCGCATTCTTGACATTCATCGCGACCTGAAAGTGCGACAACGTGACGCAACAAGTGCTGTGTTTCAACAAAAGGGAGGCAATACGTGTGTTCCCATGGGCGATGGCCGCATACAGAACGTCGCGAACAACACCGGAGCCAATGTGACGTACAGGCGGATCCACAATGTTGGGGTTGGCGACGACCACCTCTTCGAACCCAAGTAAGTACTCGACGACATCAAAGTGCCCGTTCATCACGGCGCAGCTTAATGGACTGGGAAACCTCTTCCAATCCAGCCCCGTTGTCCTTCCACTCCCGAGATCCATGTTCAATTTAGCCTCCCATGCATTCTCCCCGAGAATCTTCACAGATTTCAAATCACCAATGCTACACGCGCAGATGAGGAGCACCTGACCCACGAGTTGAGCCTTCGTCCAACCCCCCTTTGAACTTGGGGGGGTAAAGGTATCACAACGAATGTCCTGGGGACAAACTCCAGCATTGAACAGCAAGTCCAAACTCTCACAAAACAACGGCATCACGTCATCTTCCCAGGACTCAAATGCATAGAATTTCGACCAAGCATCCTTGAGTTTTCCCCCGGGGACTGGAAGGTCTCCACTGAAAATGTCAGCAAACCTTACTTTTGAAAGAAAGTTAAGGTGGGCCATTTTGGAAATTGTGAAGGACCCCTGGTTTGGGGGACCAGGGTTAGGGTGAGCCGAAACTTAAATGCGCACTTTTACTGATTAGGGCTTTGTGTTTAAAATAGCGCATTTCTTTCAATCTCTTTGCATACTTCATTGTCCCCAGGGCCCACCCACGGCCCAGAGGGGTGTGAGGATTTCCCTTGCGATTTAGTACGCAGTTGACAACGACCATACAATTCAAGTAGAATGAAGACATTCTATTAACTACAAAGTTCAAAAAAAAATGCACGAGCTTATCTGCATCCGCAGCGCGTCCCACGCATTGCGCGTCCCGTTCTAGGCCACGTAAGTCATGTTAAATGACCATTCGAGGTGCTCGGGCTTCACCGGAATCCTGTTCTTCGTCTGAAGTTCGGTCCAGGATTCTGAAGTGCACAGCTCCTTGGCTCCGTCCAAAATAAAGTACTGCCCGTACTTTGGGTCGCCCCTCATCTTCTTCTCACCCGTCTTGGGGTTCTTGTAGTTCGTCTTGTAGACGGGTTGGAACACGTTCTGGACGTCTGGAGCATACCGGACTCCCGTGCCAAAGTTTCTGCGCTCGGCCCACTTTAAGTCAACGTACTCGACGGTTTTCATAAGCCTCGGACCCCAGCGCTTCCGGACGCCAGATGTAGAGGCCTCAGTGGGCGTAGCCTTGGCCTTGGTAGCTAGCTTCTTGCCACGAGAAGCCTTCGCAGGCGTCTGCTCGGGCACGGGTGCTTCTTTGCCTTTGCCACGAGGAGAGGTCGTCGCAGGCGTCACGGTCGCAGGCGTCGCAGTCACGGTCGCAGGCGCTACGGTCGCGGGCGCCTTGCCTTTGCCTTTGCCACGAGTAGGCTGGGGCTGCTGCTGAAGCTGCTGCATCGTCTGCTGCTGCTGCTGGAGCTGCTGATGCTGCTGGATGATGATTTTCATCATCTCCTCCTGGGAGAGATCCACAGGCGGCGGCGGCACAGGCGCTTCCACGAACCGCGCAGGCAGCGTTTCCACGGTCCGCCACTCCTCGACCGGCTCGGCCGGTGGTGGGGAATTCAAGCGCACCCCCGTGCCGTCGTCCTCGATCCGCCGAGGAGGCTGCCGCAGCTCCGGAGGCACCTCATAGGAGTCGTTGTTGCTGTTGAAGATTGAAGAGAAGATAGCAGGCATGTTCGCTAACTTAGCTAGGTAACTTAGCTAGGTAACTTAGCTAGGTAAAGTTGTGACCCAGGGGGGTGAGAGAGTTACCTAGGTATACCACCCCCCAAACTCTAACGCGCAGTTTTGGTATGCGACCATAACCTCAAAGCCCTAAAACATACCAACCGAAAAAAACCAAAAAAGGAAAAATCACACTTCTTTCAAACCGTCACCCGTTACATAAATTTGATTTAATTATCTCAAAAATCGTCCTCAAGTGAAATCTTGTTGGACGCAGCAGTGACGTGGCTGTACTGAGACTCGCGTTTTTCGAAGAAATTGGACTTAGACGCCATGCCCTGAGCCTGCATCCACGGGAAGGGGTTGGATGCCTTAAACTCGGGGGCGAGTCCCATTTGCTCCAAGAGTCTGTCCGCCACGAAGCGCACGTAGGTCTTGGCGAGGTCAGCGTTGATTCCCACTAGATTAATGGGGAGGGAGCGGTCCAAAAAGTCCTCCTCGACATCAACTCCGGCACGCACAATTTCCCTGATGCGAACGTCCGAGGGCCTCTCGTCGCTGCTCAGCAGGGAAAGGAGTGCACACCCAAAGTCAACGTGGAGGCCCTCGTCCCGACTGATAAAGTCGTTGGCCAGTGTCACCGCCGGACACAGATTCCTCTTCCGAAGCCAGAAAATGCCACAGAAGGACGACGAGAACAGCACTGCCTCAATGACAATCGAAGCTACCAAACGTTCGCCGAAGCTGCGCTTGGTGTTTAGGTACTCCTCGGCAAATAGACGTTTCCCCTCGACCTGGGGCTGAGAAAGCCCCTTGAACAGTTCAGCCTTCCTCGCGGGATCCTTGACCAGCGTGTCGATCAAGACGGCGTAGGTCTCTGCGTGAACCGCCTCGTTGGCCTCCTGAGCCGCATAGAAGAGCCTGGCCTCGGGAATGCCCACCTCGGAGCTGAAATTGGCATCGATGTTTGCCAGCACGATGTTGTCGAATCCGGCAAAGAAACTCAACACCGACTCGAGGTAGTGTCGCTCCCCCGGCGTCAGAGAAGCAAAATCCGTGGAATCCTGCGCAGTGAATTGAATTTCCTCGGCAACCCAGTGCAATTTCTGCATCGTCTTGTACATCGTCCAGAGCACATCGTACACCACTGGAAATATTTGATTGGACCGACTAAAGTCGTGGACCTGGGACATGGCCTAGCCTTGGTGGAATGGCTTGGCAAAAAAATTTACCTCCCGCGATTTCTGATGCTTTTCACCTGTTTAAACAACGGATTTCCCCTCGGAAAATCCCACAGCGCGCGCATCGCATAATAGGCCGGCATCTCTGGATTTTTGTAGGCCAGCACCCCACTCCCATCCGTGATCACCTTGTGGCGGGCGATGTAGCCCTTGCGCTTCCGCTCGGCGAAGACCCTTCCCCTGCGGCGGCCCCAAATTTCAAAGTCTCCGCACCCCTTGGCGCCAAAGTGCACGATTTTGCCCTTCGGAGTGATGACCGAGAACTTCTTCCCGCTCCGCTTTGAAGCGAACAATGTCGTCATTTATTGTTGTACACAGAATTTATTTGATTAATCGAGAAACGAGGCCGCTCTGGATGGACCACTTGATGAAATTTAGCTGTCCCACTGTGGTCCTGACGACGACACCGGTCGGAAGGTGGAAGGGGATCTTCGCAGTACGCGCAAAGGCGTCGAACAACTTTTTCGAGTAGCCCTGGAGAGTTGCCTTGTACGAGATGTAGATGGAATCCTGGCCGGCCACGCAGTGATTCTTTGCCCGCAATGTTACATATTTTTCCAGCGCGCGCAGAGAAAGACCCTGCTTTCGCTGCAGAACCGACTCCAATAATTTTGCATTGTCCGCGTCGTCAAAAAAGTTCCGAAGATTGTTTAAGAGTAGATCCGCCTTCTCGGTCATCTTTCCTAAAATCCCATGGATCCAAGTCTTTAAATGGTTATACGAGACCAAAGTGTCTTCGGACCATGTGGGTGGCCAGGACCGCGACGAAGGCGGATGCCACCACGCCGTTCAGATTGTCGGAAAAAACGCCGGGGACCATTCGCCTGAGCTGCTCCTGAGATTTCGGTGAAAACGCGGCCACCACGGCCGCGGCCATTAAAACGTTTTCGAACTGAGTAGGATTCAGACCCATCGGCAGGTGCACGATGCGTCCCTCGTCCTGATAGGTCTCCGGCGCGGGAGCATAGCCTCCTCCATGGTCTGGCGGCGGCGGTGGCTTTGCCGCTGACGAACCAAGATTGAGTGCCGAAAGGAGGGTGCTATCGTCCTGCCTCCTTACGGTCTCATTCTCGTACTGCTTCGACACGGGCTTCACGGGCTGAGGAGGCTCCAGGGCCATGCCCATGCCTTCCGAGAGATTCACGGGTTCCATTTTGCAATTCACATAAAAAAGTTTTTCATTATTTAGATGCGCCGCCGTAGGTGTCAGTTATATTGGTCGGCGCGTGGGCGAGGTACGAGAGCAGCATGCGCTCCTCCGTCAAGGTTCCGTCCTTTTTCATCGCCATGACAGTGGCCATGTGGTTTTGGAACCACTTTTCCTGCTTGGGCTGGGCCAAAGATAAGTCGACGGCCTTCTTCATCGGGCTGATATTCTCGCCTGGGAAAAAAGAATTACGAGGAGTACATCACCGCCCCCTGGCCCTGTGAGATGCGGAGCACGTTGGCGTTGACCGCGTAGATGTGCCCGTCGATGACGGTGCCCTGCGGCCCGACCTCGAGGCGCGCCGAGTCCAGGCGGGAGAAGTTGAGCGCGCCGTGGGGCGCGTAGGCAGCCAGGGACCCGACGCCGGTGCAGAACGGCATGACGAAGGTCACCTCCGAAAACCCGTCGTGGTGGGTCGTCGAGACGCCGTAAAGGCCCTCGAAGTAGGCGACCGCCTGGCGGTAGTGAGGCTGGGCCGGCCGGGGCTCGCATGTGTCCGTCCCGTTGAGCTGCAGGCGAACCTTGTTGTGGTTGTCGAAGCAAGACGCGGTGGACGCCAGGAAGCGCACCGGGTGGTTGAGGCTGAGCTCCAGACGGTTGTTGGGGGACGGACCGTTGCGCTGGACCTGGTTGATGAGAATGTCTACTCCGTTGGCAAAGGCCTTCCGCTCCGCCCCGTCCAGATAGACAAATTTGGACCAAAGCTGCATGGTCTTCCCGACGAAGGCGGCAGTTTCCTTCCAGTAGATGCGTAGCTCCACGTCGGCGAAGGCGAGGGCGGAGAGGGGCAGGGCGGTCGACGTGGACTCGCAGAAGAAGAACTTGAGCGGGTAGAAAAAGGATTCGCGGGGCTGATTGGGCATCCCGACGCCGGCGCCCGCCTGCGCGCCCCCGTTGGCCCGCGCGGCCGAGGAGGCCATGAGATCCTTGTGGATGACGGTGCTGTAATGGTAGTCCTGGGAATCGATCTTTTGACCGCCGATGTACAGCTCGACGTAGTCCACCAGCGTCCCCCAGTCCAGTCGGTCGACGCTGTCCGTTGCGTTATCGAGACGCGTCAGGTACACCGACGAGAGCAGGTCGCCCTTGCGCTCGAAGCGGACCGCGGACATTCCGCCCGGCACTGGCATTCCCTGGATGACCTGGGCCTCGGTCACGGTGCTGAAATTCGTGATGCGTTTGTAGGTAGAGCGAAACAGCGTCTGCTCGGGATTCCCGTAGAGCCACTTATCTTGTTCGCCGAGCGCGATCAGCTGCGCAATCCCTGACATTTTTTCGTTTCTAACACTCCACAAAAAAAAACTTGGAATTTTACGCCTCCTCCTCGATGGCTCTCAAAATCCAACGCTCGCCGTCCATGCCACGCGCGAGGACCACCGCCGCCCGATCGCCCACCTCGAAATCATAAATCGTCTTGAGGTAGTCCTGGGCCACCGATGGCCTCCCGTTGCGCACCGGGACCTTGACCGGGCCAAAGCCTTCGAGTGCCATATACATTCTCACGGGCTCATCGCTCGCAGGCGCACTGTGGAGTTTTTTCGTGACGACTGTCACCGTTTTGATCTCCGGAACTTTTGATCCGATCTTGACCTCCGTGAGCATCTTGTGTATCATCGCAGAAAATTATTCCTCTTTCAAGGGGGAGTAAAAGGAATCGCAGCTGGCAATGGATTCCTCGTCGGTGTCCGTGTCTATAGAGAGGGGACGCACGGGCGATCCTCTCGTGGCTTTGAGGTAGTCCACGATGGCGGCGATCGCCACGAGCCACGCACCGTGTTGTGCTTTGTTCAAAGCTAGCTGCGTCTCCTGGATCCTCACGCACGGCGATGTGCCTGTGAACCAAGGAAAACAGAAACGCTGATACGCGAGGTTTAAAACGGAAGACGCAGTAAAACTGAGAGCCAACAATGTTACCGTCGTCTGCAGCATTTCCCTTTGAAATCATTTTAAATATTTGAAAATTCGCGCGAATCGAATTTCCGAATCGGAAAAATGTAAGCACTTAAACACTTGAGATTATATGCTAATGAAAAGGAAATGGCAGTGGCGTTCTCACGCCCCCTTGATTCGGAGGGCCCTCCCGAGGGCGCTCTGAAAGCATTCGAGGTCGCGCTGGACGAGATGAAGGCCTTCCAGGAGCATGCGGATCGCGCGATCGCACTGAGGTACCGAATCGAGCGCATCAGGCTTAAGCGCCACCTCCGAACCGGCCAAGTCATTTGGAAGCCCATGAGGGTTCCAGGGACGCTCGAGGTCGTCCCGAATTCCTACGTTTCCAATTTCGGCTCTGTGATGCGCGGGGGGAAGGTCTCGTGGGTGAAGCTCGACGCCCAAGGAAGGCGGACAGTGGGGATCAATGGAAAGATGGAGAAACTCGCCCGCGTGGTCCACGTGAGTTTCTACCCCGAGCTCGGCCCGCTCCCGCCGACCATGACCGTGGATCACGGAAATGATGTCAGGTCCGATGACCGGGCAGTCAACCTGAAGGAGCGGATGAGCAGAGGAGAGAACACAAGGCAGATGCGTCTGTCGGGCCTGGCCAAATCGAACGCGGCGGCCCAGAGCAAGGCCATCCAGGGCAAACCAAGGGACGCACCGGAGTCTGCGTGGGAGACCTTCAACAGTCAACATGAGGCCGCACAGGTCCTTTCAACCCGGTTGGGGCGCAAAGTTAGCGATGGGAACATTGGCCATGTCGTGCGTGGGAAACGACCCACGGCGTGCGGGTGGCTGTTTCGGGCCATAGAGGACCCCGATCTTCCGGGCGAGCAGTGGGTGGACGACCCCGTGCACTACGGCGTTGACCTCACGAAAACGGTCCTGACGGGCGCGAGTGTGAGCAACCTCGGCCGCTGGCGAAACGCAAAGGGCGGGGTGAAGATCTTTCCTGCGATTGGCCAAGGAATGGCCTACGCAAGGGTCCGGTGGCAAGGCCAGACCTTCCTACTGCACCGTGTGATTTGTTCGAGCTTTCACGGCCGTCCCCCCGCGCCAGACCTCGTCGCCGACCATGTTGACGGTATTAAAACACTGAACGCGGCGTCGAATCTCCGCTGGGCGACGATACGGGACAACAGCCGGAATGAGAACAACGTCGACCGTGTGGCAAAACGCGCTCGTCTAACAAATTAATTAAACAGTGAAATTACTAATTTTTGGCTCAGTGCGTGCCAACTCCAGCTCTGGATCCTCATCGCCTCCGCCATCGCCACCTTCAACGTCCGAATCGGAATCCGCGGGCGTCGAAGGCGGCGCCGGCGGCGGAGCGCCCTGGCCTAGCAACGTCGAGATGGATTCGTACACGGATTTTTTCGTATGCTCAGCGTGTTGCAGCGGTGTTATCGGCTGAATTTTCATACTATCGGGCAGGTTCAGTTTAGCGAGATCGACGGACGGGTCCTTCATGAATTCCTTCATCACCGTCCGGCTTATCAGAGGGCCGCTCTCGATGAGGCGACCCACTGTAAGGTCAACAAGCTTAACCATCTCCGACCCGCTGGACGATCTCTCCCCGCGCTCCAAGGAGAGTTCGAGCCGAATCTGCCTGTGCAATTTGCCATAAGAGATTCCGGCGGCACGGTGGGACTCCATAAGCTCACCAATCTTTAGAAATTGTGACACGGTCGTAAGAATTGCACTAAAGAGGTTGACGGAGCCGATGACAAGCGGAAGCAACTCCTTGGCATTGTTATCGCGCACGGACCCGAGCGCCATCGAGGCTGTCCCCGTGAGCGTGGACATCACGATCACAGGGAGAGTAAAATGAGTGTTACGTTTCTTGTAGCGGAGGTGACAAAGCGTATGCAAGTGGCTGAATACTATGCATATTTCTCCGTACCTCTTCAGAACGGCTTCGTGCACCGAGGACCACAACTCCTCACGATCGACGGTCATTATACTTTTAACCCCACAAATAAATCTCTTCGTGGCTTCTTTGGCCACCACGAAGGGATTTATGTTACGCTGCATGCTCACAGCACGTCCTCCTCGTCGACTTCCTCCTCGTCCTCCGCGGGCTTCATATTCTTTGCGCCGTCGTCCTTCTTCTCTTCTTCGGATTTCATGAACTCCGGCTTGGGCCCGGGGAGCAGCTGATGCTCGACGGCCGTCATCACCGCGAACACCACGGCGAGAATCCACGCCCACGTCGTGCACGCCTTGGACCCGGCGATGCATGACATGTTGTAGGTGGCGAGGAGGCCGGCGAGTGCCATGACAGCGGCATCGATCCAGCGGTACTTGCTGAGGGCCACGAGGACAGGCACCATCGAAGACGCGAGCACGAGCTGGCTCTGGCGGCTCAGCTCCTTGACTGCATTGGACGCGTTCTTCACGGGCTTCGTCACGTTCATATTTTGTTTTTATTACTGAAGAAAAAAAAAATCTACTTGAGCGCGTGGGAAATTCCATACTTAACACATTTTTTTGCTGAGACAAATCTATCTTGGCGGAGCATCTCGTTGAGTTTTTTTTCGGGGATGTTCGCCCGGCACCTGACGATGTCTGCCATGGTTTTCATGAGCTTCTCGTCGTTCTTGACTCCCGCGCGAGCCTCTTGATAACTGGTCACTCCTCCGGAACTCTCAGTCGAAAGCTGGTGGATGAGGACGAACGAGTGGGGCGATACGTAGCGCTTGCGTCCCGCTAGATAAATCACAGCGGCGCCGCTTCCGACTATGCCGGCCGCGTGCGTGTCGACGTTGCCGATGCGAGTGATGACATCGTACGCCTTGAAAGAGCTGAATAGACAGCCTCCCTCGCTCGTCAGGTGCAGGTCCACGGTTTCGAACCGTGTCGCGAAGCTGAGCAATTTGAGACACAGATCGTGAACGGAGTCCGGAGTGACGGGCCCGAGAAAGTGCAAGGAATTCCCGAATTCCCGAATAGAATAATCGCCTTCGTCATCGCTCATTTTTTCATCCATGTGATCAAATCTTTAAATGCGTGTCTGTCGACCTTTGTGAACGCACAGTTTTGCATCGTCCTGATGCACGCCACGTCGGTCGTGTACGCGGGGACTGAGTCAGGGTCTTTGACGAGAACATCGAGGTAGGCTTGGGGTTCGGAGATGGCCGAGAGGGCGCCAGGCCGCCTCAGTTTCAATTTGGACATTCGATCGTGTGCGGTCGAGTCTTTGCTCCAAGCGGTTCCGTTTCTGAGCGGTTTCGACTTTGTCATCGCGTTCGGCCCGGACCTGAGGATGTGGAGCGGACGCAGAATGTTCGACGTGTCCGAGACAAACTCATCCTGGGCCGCGTCCGCCGCGCTCATGGACTCGGCGATCGCGTGTGCCCTTTCCATACCGTCTTCGGGCAACAGCGTGACATAGTTTTCATGGATGATACCGGAGGCGTGGCCCGGCTCCGCCGCGAGCACATGCATTCTGTCCGTGCACCCTGATACCAGAAAAGCCCTGATTTCGGCAGCCACATCGTCCCGCTTCAACGTTATTTCGCCCTGTATGACTTTGGACCACTTGAACAGTCCAAATCCATCGTCCGCTCCCTCGCACGGGACGTGCCAAGTGTGCCGGTGAAGATTGTCCTTGACGATCGTGAGGCCGGGAAGGCGGCCGCTCTTGAGAATTTCGGCGTCGTCCATGACAATGTCTTGGCTTCCCGCAAAGTTCCACGCCTCGATATGGTCCGTCATTTTTTGCGTGCTTCGCAGAACGTTGGGGTCGAGCACGACTCCGTGGGGAACCATCCCAATAACTTTGCCCACGCTGTACCCCACATACAGCACGGCCCCGCCGCCACATTCCCGCCTGGGGCGCTTGGCCCTCGTAACGCCCGAATTGTCTTCCACGGGCTCCTTCCGCACAAAGGACCTCATTTTATTTTATGGGCCTCCCCTAAAAATGAAGCTCGAAAGTATTTTGGACGAAATCATCGACTCCAGTCGGCACGTCAAGAATCTAAAATATCTTTCGTTTCTGTTTATCTCCTCCCTGGGATCGTTGGTGGCCATTAACACCGTTTTGCTCGTCATCATCATCATGCTCGTAAAAAAATAAAAATTTAAATTTTCAAATTCTGGCGCGAAAAATTCAAAAATTTTGCATTTAAAGACTCGTGCCCATATCATAGTGAGAAAGAGAAGAGATGGAAGTCAGGGGCGTTAAGCTTTTATATGACGTTTTGACCCCATTTGTGCCCGAAGAGGGGAAGCGCCGACTATTGAGTTTGAAATTGAGTCACGAGGCGAAATTGTGGTCCGAAAAAAATGGATTTCCATATGCGAGTCGCGTGAGGTGGGTGGTTCACGCCATTCGCGACAAGGGTTTCGTTGACAAGCTGCACACGCGCGAGATATGGGACACGACATCCGTGGGCGTGGCCGAGGTGGATCCCGATGGGCCCTGGATGGAGACGCTGAGGAGACTGGAGCACGAGGACGCGTCGCGGCAGGAGTACAAACGAAGGCGCGACGAAGGGCGGGAGTCTGGCTACCTCCGTTGTGGAAAGTGCAAGTCATTTAAGACGGATTTTTACGAGGTTCAGACGAGGTCGGCTGACGAGCCCATGACTGTTTTCATCACGTGCCATGATTGTGGAGCACGCACGAAGCGGTAATTTTTTTTTGAGCGCGTGGGTTAAGTAGGAATGATCAGTTACATCGTTGCAAACTCGAATCAGCGGGACGAAGAACTATACGAAGATCCGAATTTCTACAGACTGCATTTGCAGACTCCCTTGAGGGAGATCGAGCGCATCGAGCTCGTCAACCTTCGCATGCCGAACACGAGGTTGACCATAAAAAACAACGTGAATTGCATTTCGTTCTCATCGTCGGCCATTCAGACGTCAATGAAGACATTTTCGATTCCCCAGGGTTTCTACACGCCCACGGAGTTGGCTGCGGAATTGACCGGGGCCATTTCGGGCATCACGGGCGCAACCTGCGAGTGGCGCAGCGACCTCGGGCGGTTCCTCTTCAGCCGCGACCAAGCATCGACGGACGCCTTTTTCCTCCAGGTGAACACGGACGAAATGCGCCAAATACTGGGCTTCAAGACGGCCGATCGCTACGAAAGTCAAGACGTTCCTTCGGCCCCTCGCGCGGACGTCATATTCCAACTATTTTCGAATAATGACATCTACGCAAACAAGCGGATTCTCCTTAGCGAGCAATTGTCGAACTACGACCAATCGGGCTTCGTTTTCCTTGACATTGAGGAGTTCCGCAGCGTTCGCGTGGAGTGCGCCGGGAAGCTTGACACAGACGGCAACGTCATTGGCGGAAATGCACGCTATTCCTTTGCCCCCATCATGCTCAGCACGGAAGCGGGTGGCTTCCAGGTTTTCAGGGAAAATAGCGACAACCTCATGCACGTGGACTTTAATCCCACCCTGGCGCGCCTGGATCGCATTACCGTTCATTGGCGCGACTACGCCGGCGACCCGATCGACTTTCGTGGGCGTGACGCCAATTCCTTTATCCTCAGGGTTTATTCAAAGTGACCGGGAATGTCCACGTCTCAAAATCTTTCAATTTCATGGGGTTGTACTTGTGAACAAAGTTCATCAGATTTTTACTGGTGCTTCGTTTATTTTGTAGTTTCCGCATGTAGTTTTTCTCGTAACCCCATAGTTCGGTGGACAACTGAGCGGTAGGTGTCGACATTGCCCTAACTAACGCATTATTGATTTCATCACGGTACTCAAACTGAAGCCAACGTAGGCCGTGAACATATTCATTCATAATTCTTTGAAAACTAATCTTTTGACCCACTGGAATCAATTGCGCCATTCCCCAGTCGATGATCTTGATGCCACTTTTCGTGAAGATTACATTAGCACCGTGGGCATCCATGTGAAGGACGTTGCAGCACTTGTGAATTTGTTGAAGAGCGATTATGTACCGCCAAAGATATGGAAATTTCCACTCTTGCCATTTTTTCTTCTCGGCTATTTGTCCCAACGTTTTTCCTTCTAATTTCTCCATCAACATCCAATTTGGTCCACACCCAAAGACCTTTGCAGTCAAGGGAGTTCCATTTTTATTCTTCGTGCACTCGTATACCATTTCCTGGATTTTGGCCTCCCTGATCATCTTTAGTTGACCAGTTGCATCAGGCTTGTTAGCAATTTTGATGATTTGTTTTTTGTCTGGCGAAAGAAACACTGAGCCGTTTACCGACCTTTCCCCAAATCGTTTCCAAGCCGGCGGGGGGGGGGCCACAACAAAATCTCCGTTTTCAAATTCAAAACCTTCCTTTTCAAGTTTCTCAACGACGTCGAAGTTTGTGCTTTTCGACAGCTGGATATTAAAGTTGCGCCAACTAAAGTATTTCTTTTCTAAGTAATACTGATCTAACATTCCATTGATCCTACGAATGTTTTGTTTTTTGTTGTTGTTTTTAATATGTAGCGCCCCCAAACGTTTGTTCAATGCTTCAATGTCACCAGTCAATTGTTGTTCAGTGTTTAACTTTGCAAGTCTTGTTATCTTCTCAATCTTCTTATTCAGGGCAATGATTCGCTTCTCTCTTCTCTCTTTGTTTGTTTCCATATTAGCTTGTACCCGTTCGTTCAATGTCAACAACAGTTGTTTGTATTTTTCGTGAAGGTTCGGCCGGTTCTCACGAATTTTGTTCATTAAATTCCAAAGTCCCTTTTGCATATCCTTTTCCATATACTTTGCCATCCCATTTTTGTTGTCCATTTTTGTTTCAATAAACTGATTGATTCCTCTCCTTAAGTGCCTTACTGCTGAATTAACTGATGTGCGCTTGGGACTCGCTTTGTGCTTGGGGCTCGCTTTGCGCTTGGGGCTCGCTTTGCGCTTGGGGCTCGCTTTGCGCTTGGGGCTCGCTTTGCGCTTGGGGCTCGCTTTGCGCTGTGCTTTGCGCTTTTCGGCATTTTCGATATTCTTGGCCAAGGTATTCAAAGACTTCGGAATTCTCTTCTTAAACTCGGTGTTATACGTCAATCGGATTTTCAGCCTTTTCGCTTCCGCTCTGAGTTGTTGGGGATCTAAAATCTTCATATCTGTATATTTTATCAATAAATTATTTTGGAAGGTCCATTCTTGGGCACAACGATGACGCGTCCGTCGCATTGTTCTGTCTCTGGGGTGATTGCGACCAACGGATCCGAGCACGTGCTGGAAGATCCCCTAGGGAGGCTTCGTTTGCACGCCTCTTCCGTGCGTCGTAAAATGTCCATGTCTTTACTGAGCCCAATGAATTCGACGTCATTTCCCGTCTCGGCCACCTTCCTGACCTTTGCGCGGACGCAGTATTTGCCTTCCTCGAAGTCTGGGGACGGAGGGGGTGGACGCGGAGGTCCTTTCTTTGTCTTCAGACTTTCACGTCTGACAATGCTGTAGGCAATGGCGGAGGAAACAATCAGGATCATATCTCTTGTATAATGAAAACATTTTACTTCCAAAGATTAGACAGCGCTGAAATGAACCCCTTCTTGGGGACGACGGCCCCCGCGGGAGGTGCGCTCGTTTGCGAAGGACGAGACGTCAGCGCTTGACGAAAGCCGTGAGTGTCATAGAGGTCGATACCGTTCCGCCTCGCGAATTCGTCGTTTCGAAGACTCGGAGTCCTATAATCTGTGAAAATGCGACCGCTTGCATCGCCGAGTCTCTCGCTCATTTTGTTTGTTTACTGTAGCGACAGAAAAAAGTTCGAAACAAAGTCCTCTGCGTTTTTCAAATCCACCTTGGTTTTCGCGCCGAGGCAGGTAACCGTCCCGGTGCGATAAATGCGGAGCTGTGAACCGGTGCGCTGGATGACGATTGCGGGCGCCGGCTCGCGCGTGAGTCGTGCCTGCACATTATTACCCATGGCCTCGATGACCTCGTAGAGTCTCAACGTTTTTTTGTCCTCGCTGACAAATTCGTCTCTGAGGAGCGTCAGATCAATTTTGACCGAGGCGTTGATCATAATCGTCTTGCATCGATTTGCTCCCAGCGACTCGGTCAACTTTCTTGCCTCCGTTGGCCCCTCGAGTCCTGAGACGCGACATGAAATATCGTCGTACCAGTGAATGACCTTCTTTCGCTTCCCGACCTCCTTGCGGAAAACGATGCCGCGGCCCAAGTTTGCGCCCACCTCGTGTCGCCAGCCATCCTTGCCGCTGGCGAACAGTGACTCTTTGCTCACTCCGGAAAGTCGAACAGACATTGTCGCAATATTCATGCTCTTTAGACACGGTCCGAAACCTTGTCCCGAACGACCCTCGGTGCAAGGACGGGAGAAGGAGGTCTTATCTTGCATCCGTGAATCTCCCTGAGAATGCATCGATGGCACAGCCGGAGTTTGCATTCACACGTCACTATGGCCACTCCCCGCCTGCAACACAGACACTTCATTTGTGAATGTCCAAGATTTTTTGAAATTTGGCGGCAAATCTCGCCCCAAAATTTTTGGACCCCCCTCCAGAATTTTTTCAGAATTTTTTTTTTGCAAAAACACGTCGGACCGTTACACAAAAACGCCAACTCATACGTTAATGATACTAAAAATGCATTTTGGGGGCCATTTCTAAACGTTAAACCCTAAAGTGGCATTTTTTGCAAGGTGTAAAAAACGCATGTAACGCCCAAGCCCTCGAAAACTAAAGCCCTAAAGTGGCATTTTTTGCAAGGTGTAAAAAACGCATGTAACGCCCAAGCCCTCGAAAACCCAAGCCCTAAAGTGGTCGAAAGGAATTTAATAGAGATAATGTTGACCAATCATTGAAAAAGTGCGCATTGGATGTCCACGTTGGTTGCCCCGAGGGGGTTTGGGTGGAGGGTTGTTTCAGAAATGTAATAATGAGGGTCGCGGGGTCGCATCGCGGGGAATTTGATATTTCTAAGTTAAGTGACAGTGATTTTATTGAGAGGTATAAGACATTGGTCGCATTGATTGGTAGGATCTCCGTCTCCTTTTGGTTGAATGAGTTGAAGCCAATTCTCGACAGGTACAAAGAGGAACTCGATGTTCGCCTGAAGAGTGCCTCATTTTCAGAGCTTTATGTGGCTTGCTTTCCAGTGTACGCTTACTTTCCAATGTAAGCTTGAATCAATGCGTTGCCGCGCTTCCAGCGCTTGTCGTTTGTTGAGCGCTTGCCCTTGACCGGCGTGCGCTTGACGGCGGTGCGCTTTACGGCGGTGCGCTTGACGGCGGTGCGCTTGACGGCGGTGCGCTTGACGGTGCGCTTGACCGGCGTGCGCTTGACGGCGGTGCGCTTGACGGCGGTGCGCTTGACGGCGGTGGCGGCGGCGCGCTTGGCTGCGGCGGTGCGTTTCACCGGGGACCGACGCGGGCGTTTGACTGTGGAGCTGGGCGAACGGGTGCGCTTTTTTGAAGCCATCTTCACTTTGACTCTGCGACCACAATGTTTACATTTGAAATAAACTTTTACAACGTCGTCTTTCATATGTATCTACAATTGAAAAAAAGTCTGGGTCACGTACCCTGCAGAACCTGGCGAAAAACTCGAAGCCCTAACTTGAAAGTGCGCATCAGACCCCGACCTTAAGCCAAGGCCATCGACCTCACACAGGGGCTCGTCACAACTCAAGAACTCTCCAAGGAAGAATGCCCGTGATCACGTCTTCGCCTTCAATGCTCGATTCACTGGAAGAGGCCCTCGAAAAGGGCGACCACGCCGGGTGCTGGTGCCACCTCACGCATCCCACCAAGTTGACCACTGATGAAAACCCGTGGAGTGGCGTGTACAAGCTCGTGAACGTCCACGAGGATGGCTACCTCACGTTTGTCTCTGCTGACTCCTTCTACAAGCCTCTTTCCCCTAGCGGCATTGTGGATATGTTCACGCTGCGTCGGGACGAGATCGCCGGAAACCTCAGTTGGGTCAAGTCCGGCTACATTGAGACATTGGACAACGGACGGGTTCATTGGACCGGTGATGAACTCGAGAAGATGTGGTACCTCAATAAGGTCGCGTGCCAGTAGGACTGGACTAGATAGACTATATGGTTTTTTTCAAGGTTCGTGCCTTTTTTCCATCAATATATTTCATTTAAACCGACGTGACCAGTCCATATGTGCAGACGGCAAGGAGTGCCGCCGGCAGTAGGATCGGAGCAGGCTTGGCCGACTTTGAGCCCATGTACTCATAGGGGCGTAGACCTTCTGCAAATTCTTTGTCGAGGTCGGACCGAAGGTGCGGTCGGAGAAACCCAAAGTACTTTGTCTTCCGAATGTCCGGTTTGGGTTCCCTGGTCTCGCCCTCTGGTGGAGGAACATCCACTGCATCCTTGAGGCGCCCCGCTTCTCGCTCCATGGCGTCCCGTCGATCGGCCTTGCCCTTTACCTTGAGCTTCACTGCGATGGTCCCCGAAGGCCAAGGAACAAAGGCAGAACCGTCGTAATAGAAGAGTTCAACGAAAAGGTCGGCAACGATGTCAAGTCTGTGGTCCAAAATTGCACCTTCGTTATTTACGGTCGTCCTTAGCGTTTCCCTGGGAGCATGGCTTAGATCCAGGAATATCTGTGACATAATTTCGTCTCCATGCAGTTTCGAATGAATTGTCCCGTGCCTGGCTGTCGAAAGGCGAATGTAGACGATCTGATTAGGCAATGGAGGGACCACCGACCTGGGATCAGGAACGATGATCTCGGTGACCTCAATGCGGGTTACGTTAGAAAGCGGTCTTTCCAACGTGATTCCGAAACGATTGGGGTCAGGAAAGACAGAGGTGTCCCTCCTATTGGCATCCAAACAAATGATGTGACTGGGATTGGAATTGGACATGTGTATCTCCTCTATATGAATCTTTAGAAATTTAAATTCTTGTTATTCACCAGTGAGGATGACGGACATCCTAAAAAGATTCCCACCGCCAGAGGGATACCTCGGTGGGAGCGGGTTGGCGGCCAGGAAGGCAGTCCAGGCCAACGTGCCGCAGGACTTTACTGGCGAACTGAACAATCACTGCATTCCGAAATTCGATCCCTATACGGAAAGCATCATTTACTACAGGAGCACGGCAGTCTACGCCAATGGCGCTCGATTCTTCGGGAACGTCGTTCAGCACCGACTCGCGATGAAGGGGTTGGGTGACATCATGCTCGCCTGCACCTTTACCTGCAAAGTTCCCTTTTCCCCTTACCCATGCGTGCGGGACTTTGGAAACCGCAGCTTTAAAAAGATGACATTGTCAGCCTACGGCCGCGAGATCCAGAGCATATCGGGGGAATTCGCCTCAATGAATGCCGTGATGGCCTCAAACGATTACCAAAAGGCCAACATCACCGGCGAGATGACAAACCTAGGTCAACACGCGGATTTTGCGCCCGATAAGGTGGACTTCACCAAGGTGAGCGTCCCCCTTCCCTTCTTCTTCAACCCATATGAATCTGGGGTGCCGCTGCCCACCTGTGCGATGTACAAGACCGACCTGGACATTACCTGGGAATTCGAGGATAACACTGCCCTCTACCTCGTAGCCCCCAAAACCCCATCGTGGGATGGTCAGGACTATGGCTACGTTGATCTCGAATTAAAGGGCTTCGACAACTATCACGGCTATTGTCTCGTCGAGGAGCAAGATCGACTTTTCGTCTATCAATCCTCCTGGAACTATGCGAAGGAGATCAGAGTCTTCGGACACCTCCTCTGCCTGGAAAACTGGGTAGGGATCGGAAAGCAGTATCCAGGCACGCTGGCGGACGAACTCAAGAAG
>Ga0181569_10000763_pt1 | contig 24854 bp, 20 predicted proteins | sample 101ome_19_FD_132452 | JGI IMG/M metagenome (GOLD analysis project Ga0181569, IMG submission 132452) | Coastal salt marsh microbial communities from the Groves Creek Marsh, Skidaway Island, Georgia - 101405AT metaG (megahit assembly) | ecosystem: Environmental > Aquatic > Marine > Intertidal...
GGCCTTTTTTTTGCCGGGTTAAATCTGTTGTGCGGCATCGGCCCCGGTATAGGATGCCGACATTGAGTCGGGGCGGTTATGCCGAATGTCGGCAAACGGACCTGCGGTCCTGTGCCGACCTGCAACGCTAATAACCCTAGCGGCCCTGTCTTGCCTGCAGCGTGATATTGGCGCGTTCGATGAGATAGGCCCGCAGGTCTTCAGCGCCTTCGGCATCCACAACGTTGGCAAAAGACACCATGCCGTTCTGGCGGCGTATACCGTCGATGACGATGGCGCTGAACAGTTCCGGACTGGCCAGGGCTGGTGACAGCACCAGTTCCGGGAACAGGCCACGCCGGCCGACGCCCCCGGCATTGCCAGGCGTTTCATGACAGATCCAGCAGTTGGCCTGGTACAGCTGTTCACCACGGGTAATTTGTTCTGCTGAAGCCACCGACGGCGGCGGATCGAGTTCCGGCGGCGTATAGGTCAAGGCAGCCGGCAGCATGGTGGCACCACCGACCTTGAAGACCAGCAGGCGCGAATAGTCCGGGGCATAGTAGTTGCTGCTGGACCGACCCGCCACTACCGCCAGGTACTGTTCGCCATCGACGGCATAGGTGATCGGTGCTGCTACTACACCGGTATGCGTATCCTGGGACGTCCACAGTTCGCTGCCGTCTTCGGCATCGTAGGCAGCAATGCCGTTCTGGTTGCCCTTGAACACCAGGCCGCCAGCGGTGGCCAGCATACCGGCCGAGTTGCTGGGAATGCGCCAGCCTTCTTCCTGTGTCACCGGGTTCCAGGCCACCATGAACGTGCCGCGCGGCAGGTCGGACATGGCATTGGGTCCGAGTTCCGCCATGCCGGCCGCGGTATCCACACCCAGGTTGGAGGTCAGCGGATCGGGATCGAAGTTGCGGTCCTGGGCATAGGCAAAGGCACTGTTGGTGGAAGGGAGGTAAACCATGCCGGTACCGGGATGGAAGGCCATGGGCTGCCAGTTGTGCGCGCCGCCAGGCCCGGGCTGGGTGGCAAAGGCACGACCAGTCTGGTCAAAGCGCGCTGCAGGATTCTCGATCGGTCTTCCGGTCTCCGGGTCGATGCCTTCTGCCCAGTTCACGGCAGCGAAGGGTTTGGCAGAAATGAATTCTCCGGTTGCCGCATCCAGCACATAGAAGAAGCCGTTCTTGGGTGCCTGCATCAGTACCTTGCGGTCGGTGCCATCGATGGGCAGGGTGGCGACGATGATGGGCTGGGTAGCAGTGTAATCCCAGGTTTCACCAGGTGTGGTCTGGTAATGCCAGACGTAGGAACCGTCATCCGGGTCCAGGGCCACGATGGAGGACAGGAACAGGTTGTCGCCGCCACCGGGGCTGCGAATGGCCTGGTTCCAGGGCGAGCCGTTGCCGGTGCCGATGTACAGCAGGTCCAGTTCGGGGTCGTAGGCCATGGAATCCCAGACAGTACCGCCGCCACCCAGTGTCCACCACTCCCCGTTCCAGGTGTCTGCGGCCATGCGCATGATTTCGTTTTCAAAGCCGTCGGCCGGATTGCCCGGGACGGTGTAGAAGCGCCACAGGATCTCGCCGGTTTCGGTGTCCATGGCGGTGATGTAGCCACGCACGCCATATTCCGCACCGCCGTTGCCGATGATGACCTTGCCTTTGACGATGCGTGGTGCCCCGGTGATGGTATAGGACAGTTCCCGGGTGATCAGCGTATCGGTTTCCCAGACCTTGGTGCCGGTGGCAGCATCGATGGCAATCATGCGGCCGTCGATGGTGCCAACGTAAATCTTGCCATTCCAGGCGGCGGCGCCGCGATTGACGACGTCGCAGCAGGCACGCACGCCCCAGTCCCGCGGCACTTCGCTGTCGAACCGCCACAGCGGTTCGCCGGTAGCGGCCTCAAAGGCCAGCACGTTGCTCCAGGCGGTGGTAACGTAGATAACGCCGTCGATGACCAGCGGTGTGCTTTCCTGGCCACGGGGAATGTTGAAATCGGCAAACCAGGACAGCCCCAGTTGTCCCACATTGTCGCGGTTGATGGCAGCCAGCGGACTGTAGTGTTGTTCGTCATAGGTGCGTCCGGTAGCCATCCACTGCCCGGGTTCCTCGTCAGCAGCGACCAGGCGCGCAAAGTTGACAGCAGCAGGGCCCGTACCGGAGGCGGAATCTGGTCCCACCGCGTCAGTTGGGGTGCTGGCCACACTGGCAGGTTCTTCCGCGGGTGAGCAGGCTGTCAGCAGACAGGCTGCGGCGATCAGTATGAGTGGTGTTTTCAAAAGCGTTCCCCCAGGTTTGTGCGGGCCGAGAATACCGCATGGTGGCAAGGCCATATACTCTGCCGGAATCGGTATACTCCTATTATCCACACTATTTTCATAATTGAACGGCATGCATCGATACACATCATTGCCAGCGGCGCTGGCCATTTTCCTGGCAACCCCCAGTTTGCTGGCACAACCCGGCATACCGGGTGAGCGGTCGGCCTTTTTTGGCGACCTGCATCTGCACACCAGTTTGTCCTTCGATGCCGCAGCGTCCGGGGTAACCACCACGCCTGAAGATGCTTACCGCTTTGCGAAAGGGCAGCCTGTGCAGTATCTCGGACGTACCGTGAAACGCAACCGGCCACTGGACTTTCTCGCCGTCACCGATCACGGGGAGTATCTGGGCATCGCCCTGGAAGCGGCTGATCCCGATGGCCTCTTTGCCGATACCGACTGGCCTGCCACACTGGGGCAGGCCAACGGTAACGTGCTGCAGTTCATGAGCCGGTTTTCGGCCAGCGGTTTTCGCGGCACAGCGCCGGCCATTGCCGAGTTCGTCACGGAACCGCTGATCACCAGCCACTGGCAGCGTGTAAAGGCAGTGGCACAGCGGCATTACCAGCCAGGCACGTTTACCTCGCTTATTGCCTACGAATGGTCACCGATGCCGGGTGGCGCGCATTTGCATCGCAACGTGATTTTTCGCGGCCCCGACTATCCCCAGCGGCCCTTTAGCGCCCTGGATTCACCAAACCCGGAAGACCTCTGGACCTATGTTGAGGCGCTACGTGAGCAGGACATTGCGTCAGTACTGATTCCGCATAATGCCAACATGAGCCAGGGGATGATGTTTGCCGACTCGGATGCCTATGGCGATCCGATAACGCAGGACTATGCCCGACGGCGTGTCACAAATGAGCGCCTCGTGGAAATTGCACAGAATAAAGGGACCAGTGAAACACGTCCCGAGTTCGGTGCACCTGATGAGTTCGCCGGGTTTGAACTGCTCTCGCTGGCCAATGAAAACGGTGCTGACCCGGCAGGGGGATATGTCCGTCCGGCCCTGGGGCGGGGGCTGGAAATCGAGGACAGGATCGGTATCAATCCATTTCGCTTCGGATTCATTGGCAGCTCCGATTTCCATTCCGGCATCCCTGCCACCGAAGAAGACAATTTTCCCGGCGCCCTGGGCGTGTCGGATGACATGAGTCAGCCGGCCACTGTTCTCAATGAAATCAATCCCGTGGCCAACGCACCTTCGGCCGTGTTCAGTGCCGGTGCACTGACCGGGCTCTGGGCAGAAGAGAATACGCGTGAATCTCTGTTCTCGGCTTTGCAGCGACGGGAAGCCTTTGCCACATCGGGCACCCGCATTCGCGTACGCCTGTTTGCCGGCCAGGATTTTGATGCCGACCTGCTGGACAATCCTGACTGGGTCAGCCGCGCCTATGCGCAGGGGGTGCCAATGGGGGCCGATATTCCGCCACTTGATCGCAACAAACCGCTGCAGCTGGTGATGCATGCCGTCAAGGATCCGCAGGGTGCCAACCTGGATCGCATCCAGGTCATCAAGATCTGGCGGGAGGGGGATGTTGTACAGGAACAGGTAATCGATGTGGCCTGGTCGGGCCGGCGCGAACCCGACACTCAGGGGCGCTTGCCAGTGGTCGGGAATACGGTCGACCTGAATACCGCGGCCTATACCAACTCGATCGGAGCCAGCCAGCTGGCCGCGGTCTGGACAGACCCGGATCATGATCCGGATCAGTCCGCGATCTATTACGCCCGGGTACTGGAGATTCCAACGCCGCGCTGGTCGACCTACCTAGCGGTCCGCCATGACCTGCCGTTGTCCACCGCGGTCCCGGCAACCATTCAGGAGCGGGCCTGGACGTCACCGGTATTTTATACGCCCTGAAGTCTGCGCATCAGGAAATACAGCTTTATTTGGGGGCGATCCGCAACACCGCAAACTCGTCGCCATCAGTGAGCACATACAGGTTGCCATCGGGGCCCTGTTTTACATCACGAATGCGCTGATGCAGCTGGGTCAGCAGTTTTTCCCGGCGCAGTTCCTCGAAGTTCTCGTTCAGGACTACGCGCTCCAGTGAGCCGGTGCGGTCGATCTGGCCGTAACGCACGCTGCCGACAAACAGGTTGCCTTTCCAAGCCGGGAAGGCATCGCCGTCATAAAACATGATGCCGCTGGGACCGATGGAGGGAATCCAGACCACCGCCGGTTGCTGGGTGCCGCGTTCCACCGGTAGTTCGGAAATTCTGGAGCCATCATAGTTGCGGCCATAGGAGGTTGCAGGCCAGCCATAGTCAGCACCGGGGACCAGTAGATTGACTTCGTCACCGCCGTTCGGACCGTGTTCAGCAGAAAACACCTTGCCGCTGGCACGATGCACGGTCAGCCCCAGTTGGTCGCGATGACCAGATGTATAAATGGCGGGATGCATATCGTCGCGGCCAAGAAAAGGATTGTCAGCCGGAATGCTGCCGTCATCGTTCAGGCGCAGGACCTTGCCAAAGACATTGTCGAGCTCCTGGGCTTCCGGGCCAAACGGTGCGCCTGTGGTCATGTACAGCGTGCCGTCATTACCGAAGACAATTCGCATGCCGCTGGTGCCGCCCGGTTCCCCGCTGAACAGTTCTTCCACGTTCGAGAGGCGACCATTGTTATAGCGGCCCCGCATGATGGCCGGAATGCTGGTCTGGCGGTCGCCGTCTTTCGGACCGGCCCTGTTGTAACTGAAATAGAGCCAATGGTTGTCGTCAAAGTCCGGGTGCAGAGCCAAGTCATTCAGGCCGCCATTGCGATAGGGCTCTGCCAGTGCCGGCATGCCCGGTACCGGGTTTGGGTCAAGGCGTGGATTCGCCCCGGTGGCGTCATGAATGATGCGCAGGTCGCCGCCACGCTCGGATACCAGCAAGTCACCGTCCGGCAGGAAAGCCAGGGAGAACGCGCGCGGTAAGCCCTTGGCCAGCAGGGTGACTTCGATGTCATGCTGTTCGGCGGTATCGAATACATAGGGACTGTCATCGATCGTGTACGGCGCAATGCCGATTGGGGGTGCATCGGCGGCCAGGGTCAGTCCTGACACGGTCGAGGTCAACAGGAAAGTGATGGACGTAAGCGACTTGCGCATGGTGGCGGCCCCCGGCTTGTTTTTATTCTGACAAAAACGCCAGGCATGGCCTGGCGTGTGGGTACGGATTCTTGCGTATTCGCTGCGTTATGGCAAATCGCTCAGCAGCGCCACCACCGCCATGCGGCCTTCCTGGGATGGCCGGCGGCCCGGGCGGGTGTTTTCCTCGACTGGCGCCATGGCCAGATCCAGGGGTGTATTGCCTTCGGCATCACGCAGGGTCGGATCGGCCCCGCGCTCCACCAGGTGGCGGGCGACCTTGTCCCAGCCCAGCTCGGCGGCGGAATGCAGCGGCGAGCGGCCTTCATTGTCTTTCCAGGCAATATAGGTATCGAGCTTTGCGGTCAGTGTATGGCTGTCGTTGACCTGCGCGTTGATGTCGGCACCGGCGTCCAGCAGCATATCAATCGTCTTGATGGCGCGTTCCTGGATGTCCTCACCGTTGGCACCTGTCGGACCACGGCCGTTGCCGCTCATGCCGGCGGCATACATCAGGGGAGTCAGGCGGAACACATTGCGCAGATCGACTTCGGCGCCGTTGGCCAGCAGGAATTCGATGGCTTCGTAATCATTGGAAAAAACCGCCACGTGCAGGGCAGCCGTGCCGCCACGCATGTCGTAATCGGCAAAGCGACCACGACCGGGGCCGTTGGGACGCATGCGGGTAAGCTGGTGATTGACGTCCACGCCCATGCTCACCAGGCGGCGGGCAATGTCCATGGCGGTGGTGTTGAGGTCGGCGTTGGCCAGCGGGTTAAAGGAGTCGCCAAAACCGCCAAAGGAGCGCGGTGTGAAGGAGTTCATGTCGATGGCCATGTACAGCGGGGTGCGACCGGTCATGTCCCAGACATCGACCTTGGCACCCTGGTCGATCAGGTACATGGCGATGTCAAAGCTCTTGTTATCGATGGCATTCAGCAGCGGAGTGACAGCATCCGGATTGGGCTGGTTGATGTCGGCACCGGCCTCGACGATGGCGACAGCGCAGCGGTAACAGCCGGAGCGGGTGGCATACAGAAGGGCGGTCAGGCCACCGGTGGGACGGAACTGCGCGCGCGGTTCGGACGTCATCTGGCGCGGCCAGTCATCGGCGACAGCCTTGACGGACACATCGGCCCCGTTCGCCACCAGCAGTTCGGCGACGTCAGGGTGATTTTCGGAGGCGGCCCACATCAGGGCAGTCTGGCCCCGGAAGGTTTCGATGGCATTCACATCGGCCTCTGCCTCGATCAGCATGTGTGCGATGTCGAGATTGCCGATGTAGGCCGCCAGCATCAGGGCGGTCTGGTTGTCCAGGTTGGGGGAATCAGGATCTGCGCCGGCTTCCAGCAGCATGCGCACCAGTGTGATGTCGTCCAGCTTGACGGCTTCGGCCAGGGCTGATGACCCATACTGGTTGGTGACGTTCACATCGGCACCGGCGTCCAGCAGGGCAGCCACCAGGTCATGGCGTACCTTGTAAGTGGCCCACATCAGGGGGGTGGCCCCGTCCGGTGCGGATTCATTCACATCCGCACCAGGGATGGCAGACAGGGCTGTTTCATAGCGCCCGTCACGAATCAGGTCGATGAGCGTGCTCTGGGCGAATACCACTGGCGCAAATGCTGCCACCAAAATAAGGGCTGTGCCCTGCAGGAGGGGCTTTAGTCCCGAACCGGTATGCAGTGAAGTTTTATTCGCGGCTGAAGCCGCTCCCACGGTGCTCAGGTGTTGCTTTTGCTTTTGCATAAAAGTAAACATCGTCAGACTACATTTCCGCCAAAATTGGTGTAGTGGGCCCACAGTCCTTTCGCCACGTCATAGAGGAACTGGTACGGGTCGTTGAACTTGCGATCGATCTCATCCATCACGCCGGCGTCCAGGATATCCTGGGCACTGCGGCCGTTGTTGACCAACGTTGAGCAGCGTTCCCACAGGTGCCACATCATGTCGCGTTCGGCCTGGAATTCAGCCAGGGTCATGACCGGACCGTATGCCGGAACGATCAGCGTGTCGGCGTTGGCCATCTCCAGGATGTCATCCATGGCATCGACCCGTCCGCCCAGCCAGCCACCGGAAAACCAGTCCAGCGCCGGATCACGTTCAGGTGAGGCGACATCGCCCACGGCCAGCACATTGGTATCGCGCAGAAAGACATAGGCATCGCCCCGGGTATGGGCCTCAAGCAGATAGCCGGAAGTAATAGATTGCCCACCAATATCGACCGTTTCCTGTTCCCGGAACGTGTGGGTAGGCCTGCCGATTTCCGGCAATGCGGGCACCCAGACGTCCTGCGCCGGCACATAATAGTCAGCACTGAGCCACTCCCGCGTGATTTCATGGGCGTGAATGGCGGCACCATCTTCACCAAACAGCGGGTTACCGCCGCTCTGGTCGCCGTGGTAATGGGTGTTGAAAAGGGTATGAACGGGCGTGCCGTCCAGCGTCAGTTGCACCGACGGCACCATGGCGCTAGCGCCGCTGTCGACCAGCAGATAGCCTTCGGGGGTCGACAGGGCCAGGATATTGCCCGGCGCGCCACTGATTACGCTGACGTTTTCGCGCAGTACCTGCACCGGCAGTTTTTCCGGGGCGCGCGCAACAGGGGTTTGGTTTCCGTCAGCAGGGGTCTCGGCGTCCCGGGAACAACCGGTGAGGCCGACTACCAGCGGGGCAGCCGCTAGGCCGAGCCCGGCTTTCAGGACATGTCTTCTTTGGGTGGTTTTCATAAGCGGTTCGGAATTACACCTCGCTGAGGATGCCGGTGCTGTTGCCGAAGGTCTCCTGCGGAATGCCCAGCTTGTCCAGGATGGTGAGATGGATATTGGCCAGCGGGGTTTTCGGTGGCGGTGTGACGTTCTTGCCACCCTTGTGTGCGCCGCTGGCGCCACCGACCAGGATTTCTGGCAGCGGATAGTTGTCATGCTGGTTGCTGTTGCCCATGTTGGAGCCGTACAGGAACAGCGAGTTGTCCAGGATCGAGCCTTCCCCTTCGGGCGTGTTCGCCAGCTTGTCCACGAAGCGGCCAAAGTGCTCCATGTGATAGGTCTGGACGCGAATCAGCTCTTCAATGCGGGTACGGTCGTTGGTGTGGTGGCTGGTCGGGTGGAAGCCGCCGGCCACATTCACCTGAGGATAGGTGCGGTCGGTACCTTCTGCAGCCATAACCAGGGTCAGGACGCGGGTCAGGTCGGCCTGGTAGGCCAGGGCCGCCAGGTCGAACATCATCTTGATCTGCTCCTCGAAATCCTCGAACACACCTACCGGGGCAGCCGGAATATCGAGATTCGACAGGTCCTGGTTCTGGGCGATCTGGATACGGCGCTCGATTTCGCGCACGGTGTCCAGGTAGTTGGACAGGATCTCGCGGTCGCCGCTGCCCAGTTCCTTCTGCAGGACGCGGGTACGGTCGGCAATCATGTCGAGCATGCTGCGGTTCTTGGCCAGGATCAGTTCACGCTCGGCCTGGGTGTCATAGGGTCCGAGCAGCTGGATGAAGACCTTGCGCGGGTTGAATTCCATCGGCAGCGGCTGGCTGGGAGACGCGAAAGAGGTGGTTACCGCATAGAAGCCACCGTTGCCGGCCGCTACCTGTACAGTGGTTTCGGTGGCCATTTCCAATGACGGCAGGGCGGTTTCCTGGCCCAGCTGCTGGGCAATGACCTGGTCCAGCGTGGTGGCCAGGGCCGGGACAGAACCTTCGCCCGGACGCACACAGGACAGCCAGGTAGCCGGGTTCAGGGTATGCACAGAACCCAGCGCGCTGTTGTTCTCGATATTCTCGAAGGTGGTGACGTAAGTCTTGTAGGGCTCCAGGGAGGCCATCATCTTGCCGAGCTGGAAGCTGTCGCCGGCACCACTGCTGGTCCAGGTATCCACTTCCTCGCCGAACGGCGTGTTGTTCATGATGGTACCGTGGGGCAGGTAGAAGAAGCCGGCACGCTTTTTCGGCATGGCCTCGACCTGTGCCAGGGCTGTGCCTGCCGGCACCATGGCTTCCAGGAACGGCAGTGCGAGCGCGACACCGCCACCACGCAGCATCTCGCGGCGGGAAATGTGTTTTTTGGTCAGAAATTTAGCCATGTGCTTTCTCCTTGCCCTTTTATTCTGTTAATTCCGGTTGGCCACTGCGGCAACCTGTGACTCACTGCCGTTTTCCTCGGGACCCTGCATGCGGAATACGTCGTGATTGACGAGCGCTGTAATAATGGATGTGAACGTGTAGTTGTCCTGCGCGGCGGTTTTCACAATTTCCCGCACGTAGGGCATGTCAAAGTATTCGACTTCGCGATTCAGCGCATACATCATCAGGCGCTTGGCGATGGTCATGGGCAACTGGTCTTCGCGGCTCAGCAGGTGCTCACGCAGCTCGACCGGCCCGTTGATGGCTTTACCGCTGGTCAGTACCGTGGTGGCATCGATTGGCGCATCGGCAGCCCTGTCCACATCACGCCAGCGACCGGTAACATCGAAGTTCTCCAGTGCCAGCCCGGGCGGGTCAATTACACCATGGCAGGCCATACAGGTCGGGTTTTCGCGATGCTTCTCCAGGCGTGCCCGCAGGGTGGTCTGTTTTTCACCTTCGCGCACGGACAGGTCCACTTCCACATTGGGCGGTGGCGGTGCCGGCGGTGTGCCGATGATGCGATCCAGGATCCAGGCACCGCGCAGCACGGGTGAGGTGCGGTCGCCATAGGAGGTGCGCAAGAGGGTGGCACCCTTGCCGAGCAGGCCGAAGCGGTTTTCATCCTCGAGCGTGATGCGGCGGAACTGATCGCCGTAGACCCCTTCAATATCATACTGGGCCGCCAGGTCATCATTGACATAGGTCCAGTCGGCAGTCAGCAGTTCCTGGACCGGGCGATCCTCCAGCAGGATGCTGGACAGAAACAGGCGGATTTCGGTTTCAAAGTTGTCGCGCATGGCATCGCTGAAGCGGTTGTCCACGGGCTGGATCTGTTCCAGTTCGTCCAGGTTTAGCCAGGCCAGGGCAAAGTTTTCAATCAGGGCATTGGCGCGCGGGTCAGCCAGCATGCGTTCCACCTGGGTGGCCATCACGGTCGGATCGGCCAGCTGGCCATCGGCGGCCAGGGCAATCAGCTCCTCGTCAGGACCCTGACTCCACATCAGAAAGGACAGGCGGGTAGCCATTTCCAGGTCGTTCAGCAGACGCGGGGATTCCTCGATGATGCGCATGGAGCGATACAGGAAGTCTGGGCTGGAGAGGATGGCCGTGACCAGTTCGATGATGCCGGCATCAAAACCACCTTCCTCGGCGCGACCAACTTCATAGAACGGCATCAACCACTCCAGGTCGTCATCGGTGACCGGACGGCGGAACGCCTTGGAGCCCAGGGTGTGAGCAATCTGCTCGGCGCAGGGACGCTCTTCGGCAGCTTCCTTGGGCTGGCAGACCAGGATCTTTTCCCGGCTTTCGCTCATGGAGAGGCCGGTCGGGTTGAACGGGCCTTCGACTTCCACACCCAGGCCGACAATCGGCATGCCTGTCACGCGGCCGTTGCCGGTGGCATTGTTGCTGGCACCCCAGGAGCGTTCGATGAAGGTGACGATGACTTCGTGGAAACCGACTTCCACATCAGCAGACAGGCCGGCAATCTTGGCCAGGATGACGTCGCCGCCGGCAACACCGTCGCGGGTGGCAACGGCCAGGTCTTCAGGACCGCCGATCTCGACGCGGTTTACTTCGACCCCGTCCACCAGGATGACCATGGTGGCCGCGGTTTCCATACCACGCGGGTAGAGGCCGGCATCAATATCCAGAATGCTGAAACGGTATTCGCCGTCAGCGGGAAAGAAATGGTTGAATTTCATGCCACCGCGGGTGCCCAGCGGAAAACCGTCGATGTGGTTGCGGGAGGCGCTGTTGCCGCCCTGGAAACCGATATTGCGGTTGGGCAGTTCGTGAAAGACGTTGGCAAATTTCGGGGTCGGGTTGCCCACGGCCTGTGTAGCGACCTGGCGGGCAGCGGTAATGTACTGTTCCAGGAAAGTCGGGGAGGCGCCGAGAGCATTGGCGATATTTTCAAAGCCTTCCACCTCGATCTCGCTGGGCAGAATCTGGGCCGGATCGACGGTGACACCGATCAGGTCAGACACGATGGTGGCAAACTCCGTGCGGTTCAGGCGCTGGATCGGCACATGGCCGATTTCACGATGCTCGGCGGAGGTATCAATGCTGGTTTCCAGGTATTCCACGAAACCGTCAACCAGTGCCTGCGGTGGCTGCTCGGCACCGGCTGGCGGCATCAGGCGGCCGCGCAACTTGTTGATGGCCAATTCCCAGGTTTCCAGATCGCTGTCCAGATGATCCAGGTCCATCAGGTCAAAGGCGACCCCCCCGGAGAAATCTTCCAGGTTATGGCAGTCCATGCAAAAATTCTGGATGAGGTCGTCGGCGGCCACATTCATGCCGTCCTGGGCCTGGGCAGACAGCAAGGGCAACCCAAGCCCGGCCGCACAGGACAAAAGCGTGGCGGTCACCCTGGCTAAACGGGTCATACGAAATTTACGGGCGGCAGCGTACTGCTGTGCTGATCCTGACAAGTTGTCCCCCTTAGAACAAAACCTGGTTTAACGTGAACGGTTATCTGTTATCTGCCCCGTCATGACGCAGCCATCTGGCTTGCATCTGGCTTCCATGAACAGGCAGGTTACTGGTGCTGTGGTTGCCAATGCAGTCAATCCCGGCATTATATAAGAAGAATGAAGCGGCATTCGATGCAATTCAAGTCCTCAAATCCGGGTTGCCGTCGGCGGGATATCGAGCATTGCCGGGTATTTCAGGTACAATTCCCGGCAGCCAGGCCTTAGTAGGCCCACCGCACATAGTAACAGACCCTTAAAATTCACAAAGAATTCATAATAAGTCACTGACGTTACGGGTCCTAACACCAATAATAGAAACAATACAGTCACTCAGGCTTTGGTGGCTTGTGCCAGATCAGCCCGGGACCGGCCAATACGGCAGTCTCTGTCGGCAGACCTGCCCTAACACTGCTTGAATAAGGTTGGAGGAAGCCGTCATGTTTCTGACCAAAAAACATCTCAGCCGCCGCACCGCCCTGCGCGGTGCCGGCGTGGCCCTGGCCCTGCCGTTCATGGATGCCATGGTGCCAGCCCATACGGCGCTGGCCCAGACGGCCGCGGCTCCGAAAATTCGCGCCGGCTTTTTCTACCTGCCCCATGGCGCCATCATGCACAACACAGCCCATGGCCCAGAATGGGATAACTGGACGCCAAAAGGCGCCGGTGAGAATTTTGAACTCAGCACCATCATGAAGTCGCTGGAGCCGCACAAGCGTTACGTGAACTCCTTCGGCAACCTGGAGAATGCTGCCAGCGTCGGTTCCGTGCACACCATCAACCCGGCCACCTGGCTCAGTGGTGTACGCCCGGATTCGGAAGCTGCCGGTGCCAGCATGTCCACCACCCTGGACCAGGTGATTGCCCAGCACATCGGTCAGGAAACCTCGCTGCCGTCCTTGGAGGTGGCCGCAGAAACCACCGTGCAGGTGGCTGCCTGTGGCGGCGGCAGTGGCGGTTGCTATTACTCCTCCACGCTGTCGTTCCGTAACCCGACATCACCGCTACCGATGGAATTCAATCCGCGCAAGATTTTCCTGCAGCTGTTCGGGGAAGGGGATAACGCCCAGGAACGTGAAGCCATCATCCAGCAGAAGGCGAGCCTGCTCGACCTGATTTCCGATCGTACCAGGGCGCTACAGAAAACCCTGGGTGCCAGCGACAAGGTCATTCTGGACAGCTACCTGGATACCGTGCGTGAAATCGAGCGCCGCGTGAACATGGCCGCCAGCCAGGACCTGTCCGGTTTCGATATTCCGGAAGCCCCGGTGGGCGAGCTGGACCAGTTCGACAAGCAGGTTGAGCTGCTATTCGATCTGCTGGCCCTGGCCTACCAGGCCGACCTGACCCGCGTGGTGTCCTACATCATGGTGTCAGAGGGTACCAACCGCACATACAACCACATTGGCGTACCGGATGCCTTCCACCCGCTGTCCCATCACGCCAACGACATTGAGCGGCTGAAGCGCCTGATCAAGATTCAGACCTGGCACATGCAGGAGTTCAGCAAGTTCCTCACCAAGATGGCCAACACGCCGGACGGTGAGAACAGTCTGCTGGAAAACGCCCTGTTCATGTACGGGTCCAACATGTCCAACAGTGACATGCACAACAACTACCCGGTGCCGAACATTCTCGTGGGCGGGGCCGCCGGCAAGATGAAACTTGGCGGCCAGCATGTGGATCTGCCCGAGCGCACCCCGATTGCCAACCTGCACCTCACCGTGCTCGACAAACTCGGCATCGAGGTCGACAGCTGGGCCAACGGCACCGGCATCATCACCGAGGTGTGACAACCGGAGGCAGGAGACAAGAGGCAGGATGCCCAGTAATTCGGGGACAGTTCACTTAATTCCTCAAACAGCAAATAAGACTTGAGGGCGAAGAGGTAAAAAATTTTTCATATCCTGCCTCCTGCCTCCTGCCTCCTGCCTCCTGCCTCCTGCCTCCTGCCTCCTGCCTCCTGCCTCCTGCCCAGGTTTGAATACCCGGTCAGTATGGCAGAATGGGTCAATGGAACACTTCACCTAATCCCTATTACTGATCTTCGTCCTGCTCAATCCCTTCGTCATGAGCGTGTACTTGCTGTCCCTGATCAAGGAGTTGCCGATCGGTCAGTTCATCCGCATCATGCTGCGCGCCGGCGTGATCAGTTTTATCGTGTTCTTCCTGTTTGCCTGGCTAGGCGAAGTGATCTTCGACGACGTGTTGCAGGTGCGCTTTCTCGCTTTCATGATTTTTGGCGGCATTACCTTCCTGGTTATCGGGGTAAGGCTGATCCTTGGTATTGGACCGCTGATGTCTTGCATCAATCCGCATTCTGAAGAGGTTGCCGGCGCCATCGCGATGCCGTTTATCGTGGGGCCCGGCACAATCAGTGCGAGCGTGATTGCCGGTACCCAGCTGAGACTGGCCAAATCCAGCCTGGCCATTGCCCTTGGCCTGGCGCTGGCACTGGGTTCCATGTTCATTTTCAAGAAAGTGCATGACTATGTGAAAACCCGCAGTGAGCGCTATGTCGAGCGTTATGTGGAAATTGCCGGCCGCATCACCGCGCTGTTCACGGGTTCTTTTGCCGTCGATATGATCCTGAAGGGTATCGAGCGCTGGATCGCGCTGATCTAGGCTATTCGCAACTGCCTTTGAGCAGCAGGCGCTTGAGATTGCCTGAAACCGGATCTGCACCCAGCCAAAGATTGGTCAACGCAGGAATCAGTTCGGGCTGGTTCTCGCGCAGCGCCAGTTTGTCATTGATGCGCAGTTCCTCCTGCATACCCGGCTGAAAGCTGAACTCCACCGTGTCGCCGCTATCCACCTTGTCAAAAATGTCCTGCAGGCTATCGAGGTATTCCCGGGATTACTGGCTGGCCAGGGGGGGCACGCCCCAGTGCCGGCAAATCCTCGGGCAGCTAGCCCTCGTGGAGCATCTTGAGTAAAAACACACGGCCTGAGCCGGCGATGTCTGCCGAATCGGTTTCTGGGTTAGGCAGGTACAGGCCAAGGAAATAGATATCGCTGAACAGCAGTTCCCTCAGCCTGCAGCCACTGAGCACATATTTCCTGTCAAAACGGCTTATGGTGTCGGGCAGGGTCTTGCTGTCATGGGTCAGACCACTGATGTGAAAGAGTGCAAACAGCAGGACACTCAGGCTGGCATGCTTCATAGACGACTTCGTCAGGATATTTCCATTATAGGCATATTGATAAGCCCGTACCGCATGGACTTTGGTTTTTAATCTGTTTAGTCTTTTCCTGAACGTCACTTTGCGGATACACCAAAGCCAACGCATGACTTTCTCGCGCCTTTACCGAAAATCCCTGATGCTGTGTTTTGCCCTGGTTATGACGGGCATCACCGTGGTTGCTGCCGGCCAGGACACTGGCTACAGCCCCCGGGCCTCACGTGCCCAGCTTGATGTGACGCCGCCGTCCGCAAGAATCAGCGGCGAACCGGGCCGTATGCAGATCATTGACCGCAGTTGTCGCCAGTATCCCCTGACAGATGTACGCCAGCGCATTGTAGATATTGCCACCCAGGAATGGCGCTGGTTTGGCGCCAGCGTGATCGACATGACCAGCCAGGAGGAACAGGACCGTAATGCGGGACGCCTGCCCCGTTTCTGGCGCACCAACTGGATGGATGAAGCGGAAGCCTATCGCCTGGCCGGCGATGTCGCCGGCTACTGGGCTGCCGCACCCGATTCCAGCTGGATCGTCAACAAGCAGAACCAGCGCTGGAATGAACTCGGTATTACCGCACGCTGGCGTGATTTCTGGTCGGCAGCGTTTATCTCCTGGGTCATGTGCGAGAGTGGTCTCGGTGAGCCACAACAATTCGCCCGTGCCATTGCCCACCACACCTATATCGACCAGGCCATCCGTGCCCGTGACGGGCTGGAACCGGAAGCTGCCTATGTGGCCTACGACATCGGCGAGCAGGAAATTCTGCCTGGCGACATGCTCTGCCGCGGCAGCCGGCCGGAATACCGCAATCTCGAAGAGCGCCGTGCACACATGGGGCAGGGGGCGCGCAGTCATTGTGATGTGGTGGTGGCGCTGAATGCTGACATTGAGCAGATTAAGGTCATTGGTGGCAATGTGCGTGGTTCAGTACGCATGAAATTGCTCCCTGCCAGCCAGACCGAGGCAGGCAGGTTTGTTCCGCTACCGTATGGTGGCAGGGCGATGTTCTCCCATCTCAAATTGAAGGCAGCCCCGGACAGACAGCAGCAGGAAGTCGCCGATAATCACTGTCCTTCTAATCAGTGCTAAACGACGGCCTGCAGCTGTCTCAACTGAGCCAACGGGCTGTCTTAGAACAGTCAATCGGCACCCAAGATAAACTGCAAACTGGCCGTTTGTTGCAGAATTGTGGCATCGGTCACATTTCGGGTGGTTCAGGCAACATGACAGGAAAAATTCCCGTTCTACCGCCACGGCCACTCTCCTAAGCTGATCAACTCAAGCCGTCCCCAGCATGGCACGATGATAGTGTTTCCTTATATGTTCACCAGACCACCGGTTCTGGCCAATAAAAAAAGTGTCAGTGCGTCAGCCTGGCCCTCACATGGAAATAAGAAGAATAACCAGCATGGGAAAACGGAACCCTTCATGTCGACACTCGCAGTCTCCAAGCTGGCTGACGGTAGCCGCGTGGTCCAGTTAGGGGAGGAGTCACTCCTTTTTGGCCAACCCCCGTAAGTCCTGAAGGGACTGCGGCATAATATCCCCACGTTCAATAGCCTTGTGCTGATCGACAGCAAGGAGAAAGACGGCTCCCTGCTCAGCAATATCGAGTTTCCGCGGTATTTTTTCCTGTTCTTAAGCAATGGCCTTGCCGAAGGCAAGAAGCTGAACCTGGTTGGTATGCCGGAAGATATCAGTCGGGTATTTCGCCTGTTGCGCCTGACCCTATTGGGACCAATGGAATAGGAACTGGACAGCTCGTGCACACCGGCACATTTGAAACTGGAGTAGCTGGGTGCGTCCAATCATCTCGCGCTGAAAGATCCCCATGGCGCCAATCGGGAAGTGGAAAGGTTTTTCAATGTGTTGCCTCTGACCGAAGGCAGGGCGACTGTGGGTGATTTCACCATTACCCATGACAGCTATGACCGGTACACAGTGACCACGGGTGCGCAGTCAGTCAAAATTGATCTCAACGAAGACTTTCATATCTTACCCCCATACCAGATGCAGTCGGATTTTATCCCTCGCGATTTGGTCAAGCTGGGCCTGGAAATTCTCGGCAGTGCGTCGGGGTTTACCGCCAATGAGCCCTGCACAGGCCTGGCCCGGTGTTACAACGGCTCCTACATCCTGATTGATTCGATTCCCTACCTCGACAAACCCCTGTTTGCCCGCGGTATATCCAAGAACTCTGTGTCATCTGTGCTCCTGACGCATCGGCATGATGATCACTGTGCCATGTTGCCGCTCATCCTCATGCCGCACAAGGTCGAGGTCATCACCACACGCGAAATCTTCGAGATGGCCATTGAAAAACTCAGTTACCAACTGAGCTGGAAGGCCGATGTCATTCGTGAATATTTCCAGCTGGTTGCGGTGAGCCGGGCGAACCCCTGAAATACTTCGGCATGGAAATCCTGCTGCATATCACCGTGCACAGCATTCCCACCATTGGTGCCACGTTCAGTGTGCTGGACAAGGGCAATACCAAGCGCATGTGCATCATTGGCGACAATAACGGCATGCGTTCCGTCAGGGACATGGCCAGACTCAATATCGTCAGTGCCGGCACCTGTGACAACCTTACGCGAATTTTATCAGAGCGGTATGACCTGCTGGTCGCTGATGGTGGCGCGTTTGCCATTCATGGCGATCCCGAGAATGCACGCAATTTCGATTCGGATCGGGTTGTGATTGTGCATGTAGAACATCTTGCCCATCAGTTCACCACTACCTTCTCCCTGGCAAGCTCCGGCAAGCGCTATATCGTTGTTGATGGTGACAGCACCATCTATTTATCCCTGATGAATCAGTACCTGTCCATCTGGCTGGGTGAGCCGTTTTCACAACGCTGGGCCCGAACCATCATGGCCGAACAGGAAGTCCGCCGTTGCAACAAGGGCGATGTCATCATGGTGCAGGAGGAACTTTCCAGGGGTTACGTCTACCTGATCCTCACAGGTTACTGTGATGTTGTCGTCTTCGATGGCGAGGATTTTCAGACCATCGTCAGTCTGCAGGCAGGAGAGATCACCGGTGAGATGGCTGTGGTGACTGGATCCATGAAACGTAATGCCAGTGTGGTAGCCAGCTCGCCGGTGTCGGTCATAGTGTTCTCCGAGGAAAAATTCAATGAGCTCGTGCAGCGTGAAGGCTATCGTGATCGCCTGATAAAGCGTGGGGGCTTGCGGACATCGCTGCGCAGGCTGCCCCAGTTCTGGGCGCTGATTTCCACGGTACTGGAGAAAGTGTCAGGTAGAGCGGATGAAGTTGTCGTGGCTCCCGGTGATGAGTATTTTATGGACGAAGACAGCTGGTTCATTTTCATCGATGGTAGCGGACACCTTGCCGATGACGTAGCGGATGTGGATGATGAGTTCGGTTGTCGGCCGTTTTCCTCGGCCAATACAGGGGTGTTGAGGGCAGAAACCGAATGTCGCCTGGCCAGGTTCCAGCAGGCCCGTTTCGCCAGCCTGTTGTCGGGTACCCCGCAGCGGAATTATCTGTTGCGCAAATTCCGCGTTGATCGCAATGACCCTGCGGTGGATTGGTTGCTGGGTGGTGTCACCATCAGTTAACGCTTCACCGGCTGATGGTGAATTCCTTGTAGTGTTTCAGCGCCGAAAAACTGCTGTTGACACCTGAGACCTCTGCCAGTGGTGGACCCTCATGCAACCACTGCAGCAGGGCTGCCAATGTTTCTTCATCGCCCTCGGCCTCTACCGACACGCTGCCATCGGGTTCATTGCGGACTGTGCCCACAAGCCCCAGGCGATCGGCAGTCTCCTTGGTACTTGCCCTGAACCAGACACCCTGCACCTTGCCCCTGACCCATACATCAAGATGTTTCATGGTTTCTGTTCCTGTTGCGCAGAGGTGGGTCAGGCTGCGTCCCTGACTTCGGCATCTGTAACCTTGTCGAGCCGGCGCAGGTCGGGAAACAGCAGGTAACCCCCCAGGGCCACGGCAAGTGCCATGGCGGCCCCTGACAGCACCGTAGCGACCGGGCCCAACACGGCCGCCATCGAGCCGGCGCGGAAATCGCCCATCTCATTCGAGATGCCGATGAACAGCATGTTCACCGCATTGACGCGACCGCGCAGCTGATCCGGGGTCGCCAGTTGAATCAGCGTGCTGCGTATGTTTACGCTGATCATGTCGGAGGCGCCATAGACCCATAATGCCGCCAGGCTCAGCCAGAGCACCGTGGACAGCGCGAACACAAACACGGAAGCGGCAAAAATCACCAGGGCGCCAAACAGCATCAGCCCCGACTTGCGCATCGGGGGCAGCTTGGTCAGCACGATGCCCATCATGACACCGCCCAGTGCCGGCATACTGCGCATCAGTCCCAGGGTTTTTTCATCCATTTGCAGCACATCCACCACATAGACAGGCAGCAGGGCCATGACGCTGCCGGTCAGCACGATCAGCAGGTCCAGCGAAATACTCGGTAGGACAATCGGGTTCTGCCTGACATACCGGATACCGCCAAGCAGCAACTCCATGCCGCGGCCGGACGGCTTGTTGATATGCAGTGGCGGCAGCTGCAGGTATAGCAATGCCCCGGAACATACCAGGCCAACCAGGAACCAGTAGGTGTTGTAATCGACCCAGGCGATCAGCATGCCGGCAGCAGCGGGGCCCAGTGTCTGTGCGGTCGTCCAGGTAGTGCTGGTAATGGCGACGGCTCGTTCCAGAAATGCGCTGCTGACGATGTTCGGCAGTATCGCCGCCGAAGCCGGTCCGTAAAAAGCCCGGGTCATGCCGTGCACAAACAGCAGGCTGAAGATCATGGTGCGGTTCAGGTCTCCGTCGTTCATGCTCAGGGCCAGGCCGATGTACACACAGGCTTCCACCACCGTACAGGTCACCAGTACGGCCTTGCGGGGAAAATGGTCCACGACCCAGCCAGAAACAATGAACAGCAGTATCATCGGCGTGATCTGCATGAGGCCGACCAGGGCCAGGTCGAAAGGATCGTTGCTGTAGGTATACAGGTGCCAGCCGATGGCGACAGACAACATGGCGCTACCCAGGGACACCAGGATCCTGGCGCTGAGGTAGGCAACAAAATGGAATTGGGGCATGTGCGGGTGACTACCTGGCGGCAGTGACCTCCATTTCGACCAGCGCCCCCGGCGAGGCAAGGGCGGTGACACCTAGCAGGCAGCCCGTATGCTGGCAACCCCGTGCCTTCAGGTTGGCTACCATGTGGTCATGCGCTGCCAGCATCGCAGCGAAATCGGTGGTGTAGATATTCAGGCGCACAACGTGCGAGAAATCCATGCCGCCCTGGCCCAGGATAGTGCCGATGTTTTCCAGGACCCGGTCGATCTGGCCCGGCATGTCATCGGGATGCAGACAGTGGCCGTTTTCATCACTGGCGGTCTGGCCTGCCAGGAAGAAAACCGTGCCGGCATCTTCCACCAGGTTGCCGTGAACAAAACCCAAGGCTTCCTGCCAGGTCCAGGGATTGACGGTGGTGCGTTTCATGAGAAGCCCCTTTTGGTCATCATGTGATATTAAGGCGAGTGGCAGTCGCCAACCCTTTGCTGATCGCCGCTACCCAGCGTTTCAGGTTGCCGGTTCCGGCTGGACTTTTTCTGTCCTGAGCATTCTATTAATGCCTTTTGCCAGCAGTTTATCGTGGTTGTGTTTTTCTTCCAGGTAATAAGTCAGCGGCGTGTAGACAATCAGTTCCAGTACGCTAAGCAGGTAAAAGTATGAGGCCTCAAAGGGAATTGCCGTGCGCGTGTTTTTCCAGACGCTGATGTCGCTTTCCAGGTTGAACATTAACTTCAGGGTCACATACAGGAAAATGCCCATCGACCAGCGCAGCATTGACAGGAAGGTGCGCGTGGTCCCCGCATACCAGTCAAAGACCAGCAGCGTGCCGCCGCCGTAGCAAACAAAAATCAGCAAGGAGAAGAAGATCATGCCCAGTGGGCCATCCACTTCGTAGGCGACCCAAGCAAAGCCACCGGCCATGACGATGAAAATGGCAAACAGGCGCCAGCGCAGGTATTTAGAACTGGTCTGCACCAGCAGCGGAATCAGCAGCAGGATGCTGCTGGCCACGGCCAGGAACTCGGCCTGGATCATGTACCCGAGAATGTCCAGATTGGCGCTAAGCAGGTATTGTCCTTTGCCTCGCAGAAGACTGTAATTGTAGAGTAAGGCCACCAGGAACGGTGGCAGGGCGGCCGCCAGGCAGTAAAACATCACCCGTTCTTTATGCGGGATTTTTGCCACAGGGACTCTCCGGTTGCTAAGCGGACGGGGCGTGTCGTCGGTGGCTTGACGGCCCTTGCAAGCGCTTAATTCTGTTGTGGTTTTTAATATGCTGTCGGGATTTTAATTATGAAAGAGGGGGTTGTTCATGTACAGCGCCAATTGCCGGGCTGGTCAGTATGAAAATTTGGAGAAACCCCCTTTCGGGTCGAATCAGGTCAAACAAAGTCCTGTCTAGTATGTCAGGATGATCAGGCGCCTGTTGCCAAACTCCAGTATAATCGTTCGCCCTGATTACAGCGCAGACACGTTGTGTGTTTAACATATAAGACATTGAATAAATTGAAAAAATTAGTGAAAAGAATGCGAAACAAACGGTTTCTGCTGTTACCCGTGGTATTGATGATGCCGCTGGCCATGGCCCAGGATGGTAGTGCCCCGGGGGAAATGCTTGATGCCTTTTGTGGTGACTGTCACAACAGTGAAGACTGGGCCGGCAGCGTTGCCTTTGACCTGATGTCCATGGATAACGTCGGTGGTGATGCCGAGATCTGGGAAAAGGCTATCAGGAAGCTGCGGGGCAGGCTCATGCCGCCACCGGGCAGTGACCAGCCCGAACAGGAAACCATTGATGCGTTCGTGGCCTGGATGGAAAGCAACCTGGATGACGCCATTGCTGCCGGTCATGGTGCCATGGCCGGCCATGTCCCGGTGCAGCGCCTGAACCGGACCGAGTATGCGATTGCCGTCAAGGAGCTGCTGGGGGTGGATATCAATGCTGCCGATTACCTGCCGGCGGATATCGAAGTCGATGGCTTCGATAATATTGCTGCGGCCCTGAGTGTCTCGCCGTCGTTTCTCGAGCAGTATGTCAACGTGGCCCGTGCCGTGGCCGAGCTCGCGGTTGGCCAGCCGGTACCAAAAGTGGCCAACGCCTATTACCAGGTGCAAAGCGGCGATCAGGACACGTACCAGGAAGGTTTTCCGCTTGGTACCCGCGGTGGCATGAAGGTCACCCACAACTTCCCGGCTGATGGCGAATACCGCCTCAATATTCTCGATCTCGACGTTGGCCTTTATCCGCGTTCCATCGAAACCCGCCAGACCCTGGTGGTACTGGTTGGAGGTGAAGAAGTGTTCCGGGAAAACATCGGGGGGCTAGAAGACTTCGAACTGGTGAACAAGGGCGGCGCGCCTGCTGCTGCCACGATCATGGAACGCTTCCAGAACATACCGCTGGAAGTGACTGCCGGGGTCAAGGACATCGTGGTGACGTTTATCGAACGTGCCCGTGTGGAAACCGATGAGCTGATCGGCGGCTTTACCCCTTACGGCGGTTTTGCCTTCACAGGCTCCCTGCGTGTACCGCGTTTGCTCGACGGAATCCAGGTGGTCGGACCCTTCAATGCCACCGGTGTGTCGATGACCGACAGTCGGGAAAAGATTTTTATCTGCCAGCCAGAGGCGGCCCGCGAGGAAAAGGCCTGTGCCATGCGCATTGCCGAGCACCTGGCTCGCAAGGCCTATCGCCGGCCGATTACCCAGGATGACCTGGACACCCTGCGGCCTTTCTTCGACATGGGGCGCCAGGGACCAGGCGGCTTTGACCAGGGGGTAGAACACCTGGTAGCTGCCGTGCTGGCCAGTCCCGATTTCCTTTATCGCGGTATTTCCCCGATGCGTGACATCGGTGATGCCGAAGTGTTTCCCCTCAATGACCTGGAACTGGCCACCCGGCTGTCCTTCTTCCTCTGGGGCCAGGGGCCGGATGACACCCTACTGGCGCTAGCCCAGGACGGTGTCATGAAAGAGGCCGACACCATGAATGCCCAGGTCAAGCGCATGCTGGCCGATCCGCGTGCCGAGCACCTGGTCAGCAGCTTCGCCCTGAAATGGCTGAACCTGGATGAGCTGGACGTAATTGACCCGGACCCTAACCTGTTTCCGGATTTTCGCGACCAGATGTATGACCTGTTCACCGAGGAACTCACGCTGTTCCTGTCCAGTGTGCTGCTGGAAGACCGGCCTGTGATTGACTTGCTGCAGGCCGACTGGACCTACCTTAACGAGGCCCTGGCCCTGCACTACGGTATTGAGGGTGTCTTTGGTGGCCAGTTTCGTCGTGTTGAACTCGCTGACGAACGTCGCTGGGGCATTCTCGGCAAAGGCGCGGCATTGCTGAGAACCTCTTACGGCGATCGCACCTCACCGGTATTGCGCGGTGCCTGGGTGCTGGAAAAACTCATGGGCACGCCGCCTTCTCCGCCACCGCCCAATGTGGAAACCGATTTGTCCGTGCCGGAAGGACAAAAGCCGACTACCGTGCGGGCGCGCCTGGAACGTCACCGCGAAGCCCCTAACTGCAACCAGTGCCATGGCGTGATCGATCCCATCGGCCTGGCGCTGGAAAACTTCACCGTGACCGGTCAGTGGCGCAACGTAGACAGGCTGGCTGAAGCGCCTATTGATGCCAGCACCGTGCTGCCCAATGGCAAGCCTATTGAAGGAGTGGTGGAACTGCGTGAGGAACTGGCCAGCCGGCCGGAACAGTTTGCGCTGGCCCTGACTGAAAAGCTCATGATGTATGCCCTGAACCGTGAACTGGAATATTTTGACATGCCGCAGGTGCGGGCCATTGTTCGCCAGGCGACTTACAGTGACTACCGGCTGTCAGCTCTGGTGTCAGGCATCGTCAACAGCGAAGCCTTCCGTATGCAGGCCCTGCCGCATAAAGAATCCCCTCAAGCCACCCAGGTGGCGGCAGTCATTGCGGAGTAGGCCCATGCCAAACCGTGCTGTGCATACCACTCGCCGCCGCCTGCTGGGCGGTACTTTAAGTGCTGTTGCTCTGGGCGGATTACCGCGGATCCTGGTGGCTGCCGACAACCCGGCCGTGACCGCAATCAGCGATTCGCTGTATCTCATCAGCGGGGTGGGTGGCAATGTGCTGGCTTATGCCAGTGAAGGCGGCCTGCTGCTGGTGGACACAGGTGCGGCAAACCACACCAATGCCCTGCGCCAGGCCCTGGCAACGTTTGCGGGCGGGGACAGGGTCCACACCGTATTCAATACCCACTGGCACACTGATCAGGTAGGCGGTAATGCCGTGTTCGGCGAGCAAGGTGCCACCATTTATGCCCATGACAAAACCCGGCAGTATCTGTCGATTCCGTATTACCTGCCTGCCAAGGAACGCTACCAGCCCGCCATGCCGGCAACAGCCTGGCCCGAACATACTTTTTACGACGGCGGCGAGCTCAACAGCGGGGGTCACACCCTGCAATACGGCTACCTTGAAATGGCGCACACTAATGCCGATATCTATGTCCGCTTTCGCCAGGCCAACGTCATTGCCGTGGGGGATGTCGTGTCACCGCAGCGTGATCCGTCTTTTGACTGGTACAGCGGCGGCTGGATTGGCGGGCGCGTGGATGCCCTGA
>Ga0181569_10000766_pt1 | contig 24738 bp, 15 predicted proteins | sample 101ome_19_FD_132452 | JGI IMG/M metagenome (GOLD analysis project Ga0181569, IMG submission 132452) | Coastal salt marsh microbial communities from the Groves Creek Marsh, Skidaway Island, Georgia - 101405AT metaG (megahit assembly) | ecosystem: Environmental > Aquatic > Marine > Intertidal...
GCTAATAGATTTACATTTGCTTTATGTGCTTGAGATAGATTGTTAAGGATGTTTTTGTTTTTTTCGTAATGGTTTAGTTTTTCTTGTTCTAATGCATGGTAATAGGTGTTTATTTCATTCGCAATAAATACTAAGACAAATAATCCCAAGATGTATATAAAAAAGTTTTGTTTTATCATATTGGCAGTAAGTTTAGCAAAGTATTTTTGTGATGTAGCTTATATTGTTAAATAATTATTATTTATAAAGAGTCTTAGAAAATTTGGATGAATATGTATCGCAAACTATTGTATGTAAATATCACTTGATGAAGAGGTCAGTTTCTTTTTAAAAGCTTATGTTTAGATCTTGTAGAGTTCAGAGGAACTTTGTATTTGAGTTTCTTTAAGGTTGATAATGTCGCTAGAGATTTGGAGTATATCTACATTGAGTTCAAAACTATTTGCTTCAAATGTGATTCCTTCTTCACTGAGTAAAATAAAATAGTATCCATGAATTCTATATATATGATCATTGTGATATTTTTGGTGCAAATATTTCGAAAATGTATGAATAATCTCATCCCCTTTTTCCCAGCCATACAAATCATTAAAAGATTTCATTCCATCTAATTTAAGAATATTGATATATTTGTATTTTTGGCTATCTTTGTTTTGTAGCAGTACAATATCCAGATAATCTTGATTATACAGACCAGTGAGTTGATCTTTAAAAAAGAATGAAAATCTCTCTTGTTCAATCTCATTTTTTGGAAGTTGAGAGATGTTCTCCTCAACGTAAATATCTTTTAAAACTTTACAAGCAGCATCAACTACTTCTGGATCAAACTGTTTTTCTTTATTCATTTGTAGATCTTTTAGCGCTTCATCAATACTTTTCCTTGCTTTATATATTCTACTTGTTGTCATCGCATCAAAAGCATCTGCAACAATCATAATTCTTGAGAGTTCGTGAATATCATCATTTACCAAACCATCAGGATAACCTTGCCCATCATACCTTTCATGGTGAGATCTAACAATTTTAGCAATTTCGTTGTACATTGGAATTTTGTTTAGTAATGCATAACCACTATTCACATGCTCTTTAATGAGGGTATACTCTGCATCATTTAATTTTCCAGGTTTCAATAAAACAGCATCAGGAGTCGTAATTTTTCCAATATCATGCAAAATACCTGCATTGTACATCAGCTGACAAGTTTCATCAGAGTAACCCATCTTCTTGGCAATCAATTTTGAGTAGATAGCCACCCTTTGTGAATGTCCACCAGTATAGCTATCTCTCTCTTCGATAAGGTTTACCAATGAGATGAGTGTGTTTCTATAGTTTTCAATAATTTCAAGTTCTAAAAGATGTTTTTCATGAGTTCTTTTTTCAACAAGTTCTTCAAGATCAGTTTTGTATTTTTTAAGATCTTTTTCATTTTGGATTCTTTGAACAACTTTGTGAAGTGAGCTTGAAAGTTTCAGAAAATTGACTGGTTTCAATATGTATGATTCTACACCTAGCTCAATAGCTTGTAAAAGATATTCAGTATCATTAAATGCTGTGGTGAAAATTACCTCTTGATCTGGATTTATTTTTTTTATCGCTGAAACCATCTCTAAACCATTTATATGGGGCATCATGATATCAGAGATAACAATATCTATAGATGGTTTTTCTTTATATGCTTCCAAGCCACTTTTTCCATCATTGCATACTATAACACGCGGAAATATTTTACGTAAAAATTTGGCAAACGACTCTCTAAGGTCTGTATCATCCTCAACATAAAGTACCGATGTTCGAGATGAGATCTCTTTGAGTTTTTCTAGGTCATTCATCACAGCTCTCAATTTTCATAGTGATAATAAATTTTGCACCATCTTTGGTGTTACTTACATTTATTGTACCATGAAGATGTTTATTTAAAATTGTTTTCACCATATAAAGCCCAAGCCCTTTATCATTTTTATCTTCCTTCGTACTAAAGTAAGGTTCAAAGATTTTATCCACGATATTTTCGTCGATACCCCCTCCATTATCTTCTATGGCAATTATAATTTCATTATTTGGTTTTTTATCAAGTGTAATGTGTATCCATCGATTGTCACTTCTATGTTTTATCAAAGCATCTTTTGCATTTTGGATGAGGTGAAGTAAAACTTGAGAAAACTCTTGAACGTATGTATGAATCAGACACGTTGCATCAACTTTTTTGGTTAAAGTTATATTGTGGTACTGAAGAGACTTTTCCGTTAAACGGATAAGTTCCTCCATGATTATGTTGATGTGTATATGTTCTTTTTCATTTTTAGGGTGAAAAAATTCTTTGAATTCTTCAATTGTACTAGATAAAACATAGACCTCTTTTGAGATACTTTCTAAGTTTTCTCTGAGTTCATTATCATTCAGTGACTTGAATTCTATATCAGCTAAAACGTTGTTTACATCCATAGATATGGTTGAGAGTGGTTGCCTCCATTGGTGTGCAATCATTGAGACCATATCTCCCATTGCAGCTTGTCTTGATTGAGTAAGCATAATATCTGTTTGAAGCTCATTCTCTTGAATTTGTTGTGTTAGTTTTTTGTTGAGCTCTTTTCTTTCTTGAGAAATATGTACAACTATTGCTACAACTATCGCCAACAAGTAGATCACTATATAAACAAACCAATTATATTTTTTAGAATGTTTCTCTAAGTTTTCTATCGACTCATAGTACGAGTCATTGGGGATATTTATACTTATGCCTCCACGTATATCTCCTTCGTTGTAGCCATTTATTTGGTGACATTGTAAACATGATCTTTCTGTCGAGAGTTTCCCTATAAATTTAAAACTTTTAGTGTTGTTTTTATCAAAAAAAGTGTAGTAGAACTCCTCATCTGTATGTTTTTCTAGATAGCTCAGTGCTTCTTGTTCAAAACTGTCTGGTTTATTTTTTGGATTGAGTGGGTTGAGTGAAGTAATTTTATATTTGACATGATTTTTTTGATTGTTTATTTCTGAAATCATCCTTGTCATCCATGCTGGATTGACTTTTATATAAGTCTTGTCTTCATGTATGAAATGATTCTCTTGTAAGTACTCGTTTGGTTCAATGTTATCAATTTTTTCAATATACACACCCTTATAATGTGCATTCCAAGATCTTGTAGAAACTATAGATCTAAAGTAAGCTTTTGCTTCATCGATCAATTTTTCCCGAAGTGTCTCTTTTTCATGTTGAAGGTGTTTATCGTGCAAAGATGAAATAGTAAATGCGGCAAAAAATGCCCCCAGAAAAAGTGCTAGATATAGTATGAGATTTTTTCTTTGCATCTCTTAACTCTTGTGTGTCAATCTATTCTATCATCTGTGCTATTTTTTCTATCATCTCTTGGACAACTTCAAAAGACAAAGGTTTGGTTACTTTGAAGCTTTTTGCTACACCATCATACTCTTCATGATCCCTGGAAGCAGTTACAAACACTATAAAAGCATCTGGATTAAGTTCAGTGATTTTTTTTGCCATAATATCACCATTCATTTTTGGCATTAAGATATCAGTTATGACAATATCGTGTGTATGATTTTTATAGCTTTGTAAACCAGTTTCACCATTGTCGGCTACATCAACAGAGTTAAAAAACTTTTTTAAAAACCTGCCGGTACTAAAACGTATACTCTCTTCATCATCTACAAATAAAACACTATATTTTTTTAGTTTTGTTCGTAGTTCAACTAAATCAGTCATCTACTTGTTCTCCTTAGGAATTGATATTGTGAATTTGGCACCATCTTGTGTGTTGTGAACAATAATTGATGCATTAAAATGTTTGATAAGGATAGATTTACTCATATATAAGCCGAGTCCAGTGCCATTTTTAGCATCTTTTGTCGTAAAGTATGGATCGAATATCTTGTCAATAATACTGTCTTCTATACCGCCTCCATTATCTTCAATCTCTGTATAAATCATCTCCTCATCTTCATATGTTCTTACCCTAATCACTTTCTCGATCTCTTCATCGAGTTCTAAGAGTACATCTTTTGAGTTTTTAAGGAGGTTTATAAAAACATGCAAAAGCTCTTTCGTATAAAGTTTTGTTTGAGTATGATCATTTAATTCTTTGACAATTTTAATATTATGATAGTCAAGCGATTTACCCATAACCTTAAAAGTATCATCAAGAACCTGAGAGACTGAACTTAGGACTTTCTCTTGTTTTGGTTGGAAGAAATTTTTAAAGTCATCAATGGTACTAGAGAGATATTGTGTTTGTTCTAAGAGAACATTCGCAACTGTCTGGATCTCTTCATTATTTACTTCATTGAGTGCAAGATCAGCCAAAAGATTATTTGCTTCCATAGAGATTGTACTTATTGGTTGGCGCCATTGATGTGCAATCATAGATATCATTTCACCCATCGCTATAAGACGAGATTGTTGGAACATCAATTTATCTTTATCACGACTCTTTTGGAGCTCCTCTTGTACTTTTTGTGTCAGATTTTTATTAAGCTCTTCAATCTCTTTTTTATATGTTTCCATTTTTGTAATATCTAGAACAGTGCCAATTGATTTAAGTGGATTTCCTTGAGAATCAAATTCTGTACTACATTGTTCTTGAACATACTTGATTCGACCATCTTGCATCAGAAGTCTATGTGTGATTGCATAATCTTTTTGTGTTTCTAATGAGTTTGAGTATGCTGCATTTACCATATCCCTATCTTCGGGGTGTATAGCTTCTAAGAACCCTTCATAGGAAGCAGCAAATTTATTTTTATCAATTTCAAACATTTCATAGATCTCATCTGACCAGTAAAGAGTATTGTTGACAATGTCTAGTTCCCAGATACCTAGTTTCGTAATATTTTGAGCTTGTTGGAGTTGTTCCAAAGCTTTTGAGAGTTTTAGCTCATTTTCTTTTGATACTGTGATGTCTTTATCAGTTCCTCTATATCCCTGTAATCTACCAGCTTCGTCTATAATAGGAAAACCATTTGTGAGAAGACATACTTTTGCTCCATCTTTTGTATCGTTCCAGTTTACTAAATCTTTTATTGGAAGTTTGTTCTCAAGGATTGTTTGAAATTTTTGTGCGATTATCTCTTTATCTGAGTCTGAAATGAAATCAAAAGGTGTTTTTCCTATAACCTCTTGAGGTGTGTAGCCTAAGATATTGACAACTTTTGGACTTGCATAGGTGTACACACCATCAGCATTGACTTCCCAAATAAAATCTGTGCTTGAATTAACAATTTCATCAAGCTTTTGATTTGTCATTTCTAACTTTTTATAGAGATCTTTCTCTGTTAAGAAAAGTGTAAATATACTTTTTATGAGTCCAGCGAGTACAAAAATATAACTTAATTGCTTGAGTATATGGGCTAGATCAAATTGAGGGTCAAAAAGATGATGGGAAAATGTCATGAAAAAAGTTTGAGATATGAAGTTTACTATAAGTGACAGTATTAACCAAAACTCGAAATCAGAGTTTTCCCATCCTTTTTTTTTGTAGAATCCAACTAAAGCATATAAAAAAAGCATAGCAGGTACAAACTCTTCTGGTCTGTGAAAATAGTTTGATTCATAATATGCTGGTGGCAAGGGGATAAAAGCAAAAACAATAAATGAAACAAGGGTAAATATCGCACTAAAAACATAAACTTTTTTTTCAGAAATCAAATGAAACTCTTTATACTTTAGGTGGTAGAAGCTGTATGCAAGTGTTAGGGATAAAAACACTCTTGCGGCAAACCAGCTCCAAGGTATAAGTGAGTGGGGTGGGCTTGGAAAAAAGATATCAAAATATACAGATGTTACAACAGTATGGTAAAGCTCTAAAAAAGAGGTTCCTAAAAAACCTACACCCACAAATAAAAAAAGAGCTTGTGCTTTCTTAGAATAAAAATGGATGAGTGAAAGTATTCCTACGATCAAAGCAAGTACTGTTGCAATTGTTTCGATTATAGTGTGGAAATATTTTGAAGATCTCCATAAATCATTATCTATAAAAAACGAAAGAAGAACTAAGAATGAAGCAAGACCTAAAAAAACAAATTTTCTGGAACTTTTTTGGACTACGAACTCATTCATCTTAAACTCCTATTAATCAAGTATAGCAAGTTTTTTCCATCAGTATTGTTAAAGATAACTATTTTATTTATTCTAGCCATATATCTTTGTGTGTGAACAATTATTTATGTATTTAAGAGTAAGTCTAAGATATAATGTTTATGACATTTGTATGACATGACTATTTTTAGTAGCCATAGAAAAAAAGGATTTTATGTTGATTATAGACATTAATATTAGTCCAACAGATAATGATTATTATAAAAAATCAGATAGATTTATTCTACTAATATTATTTATAAATTGGATTTTTTCTACTTTTATAGTTTCAATAACATATGACACATATTTGTATGGATTTGTTCTTGGTGGGGTTATTTTTGCCGGCTCGCTTCTGGTATATAAAATTTTTTCAGGGACAAATTTTTCAAGAAATTATTTTGCAGTTTCTTTAATGCTTTTTAGTGTTATTTTTATTCAGCAGCAACTTGGAAAGATTGAGTTTCATTTTTATGTGTTTGTAGCATTGGCATTTTTGACTGTGTACAAAGAAAAAATGCCAATACTTTTTGCAGCTGCAGTTTCAGTAGTTCACCATATAGTTTTTAATCTTTTACAGTTGCACAATGTGACAATTAACGACACTCCAATTATGATATTCAACTATGGTTGTGGTTGGGATATTGTTTTTCTACATGCTTTTTTTGTAGTAGTTGAGTCTCTGGTATTGATACGTATTGTCAATATATTGGCAGCACAATATCAACTGTTAAGAGATTCAGAAAAAAGTTTGCAAGAGCTGAATTCTCAACTTGTAGATGAGATGCAACAAAATCAAACTAGTTCACAACTCGCAAGAGAATTTTCTAATGCACTTAATACAAGTTCTATTGTTTCTAAAACAGATCCACAAGGAAATATCATTTATGTAAACGAGATGTTTTGTGATGTGAGTGGGTATTCAAAAGAGGAACTTCTAGGGAATAAACATAGTATCATTCGCCATCCTGATATGTCTGATGAATTTTTTCAATCACTTTGGAAAACGATATTTAAAAAGAAAACATTCAGAGCTTTAATTAAAAATAGAGCAAAAGATGGGACTTCATATTATGTGGATACAGTTATTTCACCAATCTTGGATCTCAATGATAACATTACTGAGTTTATTGCAACACGATATGATGTAACTGAACTTGTTAATGCTAAAGAGAGTGCTTCTTTAGCTGAAAAAGCTAAAAGTAATTTCTTGTCAAATATGTCTCATGAGTTACGAACGCCACTCAATGCGATTATAGGTTTTGACAGAAGTGCTCTACAAAAATCAGATGACGATGCAATTCGAAAGAGTTTGGAACTTTCTTTGGAGTCATCATACTCTTTACTCAATGCTCTTGATGAAATTTTAAATATCACGAAGCTAGAATCTGGAACACTAGAGATTGTTGCAAGTGATTTTAAACCTTTAGAAAAAATAGAGGCACTTCTAAAAAAATTTGAAAATGAAATTCAAAAGAAAAAAATAGATTTTTTAGTAGATCTAAACTTTGATGAAAATGATAATCTTTTGGGCGACTGGTTAAATATATCTACCATCATATTCAATCTTGTATCAAATGCGGTAAAGTTTACAAATGAGAAAGGTACGATTGATATCTATGCTGCGTTTGAGAATCAGATATTTACTTTTAGGATCAAAGATAATGGTGTAGGTATTGATCCAAAGTGTCTTGAAAGAATTTTTGTACCATTTAAGCAGGCTGATAACTCATCAACAAGATCACATGATGGTCTTGGACTAGGTCTAAGTACAGCCAAGCAGATTGCAGAACTCATGAGTGGTTCTATAGGTGTTGAGAGTGAACTTACTAAAGGATCAACATTTACCTTATGTATACCGCTGTCAAAAATTGAGCAGGATGTAAAAGAGGTTCGTCAAGTCCAACTTGAAGGAAGGGTTTTAGTTGTTGAAGACAACAAAACAAATCAACTTCTCATAGGGATGTTGCTGGATGAGCATGGATTAGAGTATGATCTTGCAGAAGATGGCTTAATAGCTGTTCAGATGTATGGAGAGAAAAGCTATGATTTGGTCTTAATGGATGAAAATATGCCAAATATGGGTGGAACTGAAGCGATGCAAACTATTCGAAAGAACTACAAAAATATCGTCCCAATTATTGCTGTAACTGCAAATAATAGTAGAGATGATAAAGAGAAGTTTTTAAAATCAGGGATGGATGACTTTATACCAAAACCTATAGATGATGAGGTTTTATACGATGTATTAAAAAAATATTTACATAAGGCAGAACAGATCTAATGAGTATCTCGTTTAAATATCGTTTTATTGTTTCATTTGTTTTACTTGAAGTGATTTTTTTATCAATGATTGTGACAGTCAACTTTAAAACTATTGAAAATAATATGGATAGTTTTTTAGCGTATCAAGAGAAAACATTTATCGCTTTAGCAAATCAACTTTTGGTTACTCCAATCTCTGTATACGATCTAGCCACACTTGACAATATCGCAAACGAGTTTACAAAATTAGACGAAGTTAAAGCGTTTAAGATCTGGGATATTCACCAAAAACTTTTATCTCAATCTATTGTTGGAGATGCTCAAACTTTATCAAAATATGCAACAATTGAACATACAATTCAGACAAATGGAATAAAGCTAGGAAAAGTCCAAATTTGGTTTGATCTTCAGTCCCATAAAGAGAGTATTTCAGAGAATAAGCTTATTACATTTTTGATTGTACTTATTGAAATTCTCTTTTCAACTCTTATCTCTTGGATCATTGGACGTTCGCTTGCAAGGAACTTTGAACTACTTACACAGAGCGCAGAGAATGTTTCAAAAAACCTTGAAAAACCTGTGCCATTCATAAAAGGTGTGAAAGAGATTGAGATATTTTCAAGAACCCTTGAAGAGATGCGTGAAAAACTCAATGAAGATAGAATTATCATACATAAAGCACAAAAAGAGGCTGAGCAAGGAACAGTTGCAAAGTCACAGTTTTTGGCAAATATGTCTCATGAGATTCGCACCCCGATGAATGCCATATTTGGATTTATCAATCAACTTGAAAAAACTGAAAAAGATGCAAGTAGACTAGAGATGTTTCAGATTATTAAAGGTTCTGGTGAAACTCTTCTTAGTATCATTAATGATATTCTCGATATCTCCAAAATTGAAAGCGGTAAGATAGAGTTAGAAAATGAAGCATTTAATTTACACGAGTCTCTTGTAAATGCAGCGGTTATCTTTGAACAACTTGCAAGTGTGAAAAATATAAGTTTTGCACGTGCGATTAGTGATGATGTTCCAGAGTGTATCTATGGAGATGAGACAAGATTAAAACAGGTAATTTTTAATCTTATGAGTAACGCTATAAAGTTTACACAAAGTGGTGGGCAAGTATCCCTTCATGCTCACTATAAGGATCAAAAGAAGAGTTTATACATTGCTGTGACCGATACGGGTATTGGGATATCTAAAGAAAATTTTACAAAAATATTTCAAGCATTTGATCAAGAAGATCTCTCTACAACAAGAAAATTTGGCGGTACTGGCTTAGGTTTGACAATTTCGTCTCGTTTAGTTGAGTTGATGGGTGGCAGATTACAACTTGAGAGTGAAGTGGGAGAGGGGAGTAAATTTTATTTTGAAATTTCTGCTGAAGAGTGTACCAAGAAACTGACTTCAAAAGAGGAAAGTTTAAAAAATGATCATCAAAGCAGTTTCAAAGGAGATGTGCTTATTGTTGAAGACAATAAAACAAATCAGTTGCTTATGAGTATGATCTTAGATGATTATGGGGTTACATATGATCTTGCCAACGATGGAGCTGAGGGTGTTCTTAAAGCAAAACTTAAACATTATGATTTAATTTTGATGGATGAAAATATGCCAATGATGAATGGTATAGAGGCGACTAAAATCATACGAGAAAAAGAGCTTAAAACATCTGCACATACTCCTATTGTCGCAGTTACTGCAAATGCATTAATTGATGATAGACAAAGGTTTTTAGATGCTGGTATGGATGATCATATTGCAAAACCTTACACGGAAGAGGAGATTGTAGCTGTACTTAAAAAGTATCTTCACTAGTCAAGGATATTATAAGTGCAAAAGTATGACTGAAAATGAGTGTTACTCTTTAAGTTATATTTTTCTACAATTAGACAATGTAAAACATCACACCAATATATAAGGTAATCAATGAAACAATTTTCAATTAAAGCATTGTTAATGACAGGGGTATTAGCAGGTCTTTTGCTATTCATAGTGTTGTTATTAAGCTTTGCTCTGACTAACTCAAGGGACTCTTTACTTCAAGCAGAACTAAATAAGCTTTCAAGTGTTAAAGCAGCTAAAAGTTCTGAAATTTCAAACTATTTGAAAATTCTCGAAGGTTTATTGATCTCTTTAGCAAACAATCAAGGAACAAAGGATGCGTTTGTAGCTTTTGAAGATGGTTTTTACAAGATATATGAACAACAGCCTCTTGATATAGAGATGGTGAAACAGGAGTTACAAAAAGATTTTGCAAAGAACTATCTTGAGAGTGTCAATTACACTGTTCCTAATTCTGCCCAACGTCGATCAATAGAAAAATATTTACCTCGAGACCTTAATGCGCTTGTTGCTCAGTATATTTTCATCACAGACAATGAATCTAAAATTGGTGAAAAAAATAATCTGCTTTTTTCAAAAAAATATGACAGCGATTATATGCAAGCACATCAAAAATATCATAATTCATTTAATGAGATTTTAACTAGATTTCACCTGTATGATATTTTCATGGTTGATCTCAAAGGGAACTTAATTTATACAGATTTTAAAGAGAAAGATTATGCAACAAACCTTCAAGATGGTGTTTACTCAGATACAGGTATAGCACGTGTTTATAAAAAAGCTATGAGTCTGGATAAAAATCAGATAGCGTTTGATGATTTTACCTCATATGAGCCAAGTTATAACTCTGCAGCTTCTTTTATTTCTACTCCAATTTTTATTGATGGTAAAAGAAGTGGTGTTTTGATTTTTCAAATGCCTGTGGATACAATTAACTCTATCATGAGTTTTGGTGGAGAATATAAAAAAGCTGGGCTTGGTGAAAGTGGCGAGTGTTATCTTGTTGGTAAAGACTACACTATGAAAAATGATTCTCGATTTACTAAAGATATTGATGATCCAGTGGTTCAATCTTTAGGTTCAACAATTGGCCTCATGAAAATTAAGACAGATTCTTCTAAGGCTGTAATGAGTGGTAATGCGTCTAGTGGAAAATGGGTTATTGATGATTATCGTGGTGTACCTGTACTGAGTGTTTTTGATACTATAGATGTGTATGGTCAGACGAAATGGGCGATCATAGCTGAGATTGATGAAGAGGAAGCTTTGATGGCTTCAGAACATCTTAGAAATAAGATTATAATGATCTCTCTTGGAATTACTGTTGTGCTTCTCATAGCTATACAGTTTATTCTGTCTACCTTTGTTTTAAAACCGATGTATCAATTTCAAAAATCTATACTTCAAATCTCCGAAAATCAAGATCTTAGTATTGAAGTTGCAACCGATGGACCAAAAGAGATACATGAGATGGCAAGTAGTTTTAACAAACTGATAAGAAACCTTCAAGATCTTATTTCAAGTTCACTCAGTTCATCCTCTGAAAATGTATCGATTTCGCATCAACTTTCAAACAGATCAATCAATGTTGGTGAAAACGTAAGTCGTTCTGTTGAAATTGTTGAAGACACAACACTACAAGCTCAAGAGATTAAAAATGAGTTGGCAGTTTCTATTCAAGATGCTCAAGAGAGTAAGCAAGATATCATCAAGGCAAATGAAAACCTTACTATTGCCAGAGAAAATGTTCTCTCTTTGACTTCAAAGGTTCAAGACTCCTCACAAAAAGAGATGGAACTTGCACAGAACATGGAGAGCCTATCAAAAGATGCAAATGATGTAAAAAATATCTTAAACGTTATCTCCGATATAGCTGATCAAACAAACTTACTTGCTTTAAATGCAGCGATTGAAGCAGCTCGTGCTGGAGTTCATGGACGTGGTTTTGCTGTAGTTGCTGATGAGGTTAGAAAACTTGCTGAGAGAACACAAAAATCACTCTCAGAAATTAATGCTACGATCAATGTGATTGTACAAGCAATTGTTGAAGCATCAGCTATGATGAATCAAAATTCTCAAGATATTCAACATTTAACAGAGTTAGCAGAGGATGTTGAAGTAAAAATTAATGAAACAGTTTCAATTGTTGATGCAGCTGTTCAAGCGAGTGATCAAACTGCAAATGATTTTGAAAACACTGGAAAACATGTAGATAACATTGTAACAAAGGTTGAAGAGATAAATTCTATATCAACAACAAATGCGAGAAGTGTTGAAGAGATCGCAGCTGCAGCTGAGCATCTTAGCTCTTTAACGGGTGAATTAAATACAAAACTTGAAGCATTTAAAGTCTAAAATTTTAGACTTTAAAAATCGAAGATATCGTCTAAGTCTTCAAAAGCCTCATCGGCTCCACTTTCTTGAGAATGATCTGTTGTAAGCATAACTTTTAGTTGCTCAATATCCCCAATAATCGCATCATCATAATAGTGAATTGCTTTATTGTAGTTATCAATCACTTCCTCTTTCCATTTGATAAGGTTCATCATGATTGATTCTGTGAGTTGTTTCATGATGAGGAGTTGATCTTCAGAGTAATAACTTGTATCGGAAATAAGGTATTTTAAGCTGTTGAGAGAAACTGTGATTTTGTTAAAAAAGACAAGATCTAAAAAGATGGAAATGTACATATCAATTGAGTTTGACAAAATCTCATGATATAAAGGAGTAAAAGTTTCTTCTAAAGTAGCCGAGTTTAAAAATAGCTCATTTGTATCATTAAAGTCATCCAGTAAAGCACCGGTAAGTGTTTCATGAATAATATAAAACTCCTCTTCTGTTTCTTTTGTGTTGACATAATTTTTTACATAATCGCTCTCTTCTAAAGCGTTATGGGAAACATTGAGAGATGGACTCTCACTTTGTTGTTCATAGTGGAATTTATCTTCGTTGAGAGTTTCATTCACAGCTTCATTTTTTTCATTTACGTGAGTTAGATGTGAATCTATAATCATCGCTCCTGATTCTATAGGACAAGCAGAACCTTCAACAAGATAGTCGCCACTATTAACGATGTCAATTGGTCCGATATCTACCTTGTATTTTATTTGAAGAAAGGATTTTAAAACACCTTTGAAGTTTTCACGTGCAATGAGCAAGAGTTGATGTGTAAGTTCTTGTTTATTTTCTTTTAAAAGTGCCATAACTAGTGTAATTTTAAATGTATCACAAATATGATGAACATCAGCTACAGAAAGGTTACTCTTTTGAAATATAGTAACCATTGCAAATATAACAGGGCAGTCTCCAAGAAGTGCTTTTTTATCGTGAACATTGAGAAGATACTCAAGGATTTTACTTGCAAAAAGTTTTTTAAATTGATCAGGGGTAAGGGTAGTTTTAGTAATGATCTCTTGAGTATGTGTATCAGACATCCATTGGTCTAAAATATATTCTTGTAGGATCGTATCCAATTCTTTACACCTTAGATCTATTTTTAGTTGTATTTTACTAAAAATAATGTAATAAATTTATAAAGGACACTTTAAAGACATTAATTTTTTTAAATTTTTAAAATTATGATTTTACAATTAGAGTGTAATGAAGCTAAAAAGTGCTCTTAACTATGTGGAAGAGCTATGCGTACACAGGCTCCATCTTTCGTATTTTGTGCAGATATTGATCCCTTTAAGAGCCTTGTAACAGTGTTGTGAACGATGTAAAGACCTAAACCTTTTCCATTGAGTGATTTTGTTGAGGTGTATGGTTCAAACATTTTGTGTTCAATTTTAGGGTCTATTCCCCCTCCATTGTCTTCAACACTTAAAATTGTTTCATCATTGTTAGAGCTTATTTGAAGTTCTATGCCTCCATTTTCAACCCCTTGATCATTGATAGCATCAATGCTATTTTCAATAATCGGAACCAAAAGTTCTGTAAGCACTTGCTCTTTGCCTATAAAACTTTCAGGACTCTGAGGGTGAAGAGATATTTTTGAATTGAATCCTGGGTACTCAAGAGTAAGACGATTTTTTATTGTTTCAAGGAAAGATTCAGATGTAATTTTAGCTTCATCTTCATTGTTTAGTAGTACATTTGAAAGAGTGGTAAGTGTTGATGAAAGCTCCATAAGATATTTTTGGATTCTAGTCATTTCACTGGTAAATTGACATTCGATCTCATCCATTTCCATCTTCAACTCTAGTTCTAGAAAAGTGTTTGTAATTGCACTCATCGGTTGTCTCCACTGATGTGCAATCTCACGAAGAATCTCTGATTTGTGCTCTTTAACAATGTTTGGTAGTTCGTTTACAATCTCTTTATTTGCTTGTTGCAGTTGATAATGTTCAATAAGCTCCAAAACCTTCTTTGTAAGAGCATTTAAGTCTTCAATAGGTTTGGTGAAGTACTCATCTGCACCTAATTTTATACTTGTTTTTAGGTAGTCAATATTTTCATGAGCGCTTAGAAGTATAACTGGAATGTAAGGGTAGAGTTCTTTCACCTTTTGTGCAAGGTCAAGGCCATTCATATCTGGCATCTCAATATCACTGATCATCACATGTACTTGATTTTTTTCAAGAATTTCAAGTGCTTCATACGCATTAGAAGCAAGGTAAATATGGGAAAATTGATCTTCAAAATATGTGTACATAAACTTTCTAGTGAAGTTTTCATCTTCAACATATAAGAGAGTGTAGTCTTGAAGTGGCATATTTTCCCTTTAGATTTTTGAGCATTTTTCTAAAAGTGATTATACTTTTTTGTTTCTAAGAGAACTATTATGTTAGGAAATTTTTCCAAGTCTGCATTGTTTTAAAAATGAAACGACATAAATAGACTACGAAATATTTGAGTTAAGACATACAATTCTTTATATAAACTGTGAAAGTACCCTCAGTTAGATTAAATATAAGGAGTGAAAAATGTCAAATCAACAAGACTTATATAGCCTTGCGTATATCAGCATGAACCAAATTGGAGGAGATGTAGAGGAGGTTAATGAAACTATACAAAATATTTTAAGAAAAGCACATAGCAACAATCCTAAAAAAGATATTTCTGGCGCACTTTTATATTCTGGTGGGTATTTTTGTCAAGTTATTGAAGGTCCAGAAGATGCTCTTGCAGAACTTTTTGAAATTATACAAAACGATGAACGTCACAGTAACATTACGGTCTTACACTTCGAACCTATAGATGAGAGAATTTTTGCTACTTGGGCTATGGCTTTTGCAGGAATCGAAAAAGATGCTAGGTTTGATATTGATGGAGTGATCTCTTCAAAAGATAAACTTCTTGTCAAAGCATCAGGAAAAGATTTGGTAGATTCACTCGATGCGCTGATTAAACAGCATGAACAAGTTCTTACAGCGTAAACAAGGAGTTTCAAATGGATACGATTCAAGTAAATACTCACTCAGAGGGTGTAAACATTAGCACCTTAAGGGGATTAACTTCACCATCTTTGTATCAAAAAGCGTTTGATTATCAGCCAAATGCTCTATTGATTCTTGACATGGAAGGAAAGATCTTAGAAGCAAACTCTAAGGCTGTAGAGATATTTTCTTGTGAACTTTCTGAACTGATTGAATCAAACATTACCCAATGGGATATTTCAAAAGGTGTTACAGGTTTTTTAAAACTACTTAGAGACAAAGAGATCAAAAGCGAACGTGTTATTCAAACAAAAGATGGAATATTTTTGGATGTCGAGGTTACTGCGAGCAGAAAAGAGTTTGATGGTATAAATGTGATCTTTTTTTACTTATCTGACAACACAGTTGAGAAAAAAAAGTTTGAACGAATTGCCGCACAGCAAAAAGAGTTTGAAAGTATATTCAACATCTCTAAGGATGGGATAGCGATTATAAACACAAGTGGAAATTTTGTAGATGCAAATGAAGCGTATGTAAAAATGTTAGGCTACACATCTGATGAGTTGATGAGTAAAAATCATCAAGGCATTGTTGAATCCTCAAATATGGTTTTGGCAAACAAAATGATTGCATCATGTTTTGATGGTAGTTCTTTTGAAAACATAGAGATCTCATACACGCACAAGGATGGTCATGTCATTGTTGGAAATGTAAGCAGTGTACTCATGCCAAACAAAAAAAACCTTCTTTTGACTGTGAAAAATGTTACAGATGATGTACAATTGCGAACAGATTTAAAACGAGATAAATTAGTTATTCAACAATCTAAACTCGCTGCTATGGGGGAGATGATATCAAACATAGCACACCAATGGCGTCAACCTCTAAGTGCTATTACTATGACAGCTTCAAATATTCAGATGAGTATGGAGCTTGAGATGCTCAATGATGGCGAATTAACAAAATGGCTTGAAACAATAACGTCTCAGGCTAATTACCTCTCTGAGACTATTAATACTTTTAGAGATTTCATAAAAGAAGACAAAGAACTTGTTTCTATGGTTTTACAAGAGAGAATTGATGTAGCATTAGATATAACAAAAGCTACACTTCGCAGTAATTATATTAGGGTTAAAAAAGAGTATGACACAGATACTCCAATTTGTATAGATACTGTCAAAGGTGAACTAGAACAAGTGTTTATAAACATAATTAACAATGCAAGAGATGCTATAGGTATAAATGAGATAGAAGATCCGTGGATTAAACTAAAAGTTGCGGAGCTCCAAGAGAGTGTCAAAATAGAGATAGAAGATAACGCTGGTGGAATTCCTGATGATGTAATTGGGCGAATTTTTGAGCCATATTTCACCACAAAATTTAAAAGTAAAGGTACAGGGATTGGGCTTTATATGAGCAAGATGATTGTTGAGAGATCTATCAATGGAACAATCACGGCAAAAAATACAAAAGAGGGCGCAAAATTTACTATCCATCTTCCAAAAGGTGAATGTCCAAAAGCAAAAGATTAAAAAATATCTCTTAACTCATGAAGAATTTTTTGCTCTTTTGTAATGTCTTTATAGAGAAACAGAAAATATTTTAAATCATCGTCTTCATCAAATATGGGGCTCACTGAGAGCTCCACATAGAGTAATTTTTTTGAGTGTGTATACACCCTTAAAAGAGTCGTTATTGGCTCTTTATTTGAAATAGCTTCATCTATTTTTTGAAGGTTTTTCTGCTCTAGATCATCAAAATAGAGAAGATTTACATCTCTTCCTAAAATTGCCTCATTTTTGTAGTCAAAAAGCTTTTCAAATGCAAGGTTTGTAAAAAATATCTCATTTTCTTGAGTAAGCAATAGCATTGGTGTCGTTGATTGTGTCAAAATAAAATCAGGGTCTATGGAGGGTTTGCTAAGAAAACTTTTTGTTGTATCTAGAACTTCTTTAGCGTTATGTATTTTTGCTTCATATCTTTCTTTGTAAAATGCTTGAAAAAGATTGTTTATTCTCCCAAATAAAAGAGTGTTGATTGCTATGGTAAAAAGTAAACTTACAGCCATAATTGTAAGGTATAAACTTTTTCTATCTTTCTCAATACCTTGTAGGTAATCATGTTTTAGATGGGTAATGAGAATGATGTCATTTTGAAATCTGTTATTGATCTGTTGTGAAAAAAGATGCGTATCGTTGTATCTTTCGTTTGAAATTATTTTTTCCCAAACTTTTGGATCAATATGCCCATCAACTGTTAGGAGATCTTGATCTGTTTGTAATTGAAATGGTGAAATGATTGTTTTGTCTTTTTTTACGATCATTGTTTCAAAAACTTCAGAATGCAAAAGCAGGTCCACTTTGATATTTATGATGAGTATTCCCTTAAATAGATCAGGAAAGTTTTTTTCATAGACAGGGAGTATAACCCTAAACGTAGGTTTGTATGGAAAGTCAATTTTGTTATTTTCAATATTGAGGTTTAGTTGTGAAACAAACATTTGTGTATGTTGTAAAGCATCTTTAAAATAGTCTCTATGGGTTTTATTTTGTAGTGATTGAGCTTCAACTTCACGGATTGTGTTTTTTTCTCTATCGAGCCGAATTTTTTCATCTCCATTGGAATCAATAAATCGAATTTGCATAATATATTTGTTTGATTGAGCAGTTAGCTTAAAAAGCTGGTAAAGTTGAGAGTAGTTTTGTGACTCTAAGCTTTGCGAGAAGGTTTGTGAAGATCTTATAGTTTGCAAAGAAGCAGATGAATTTGTAATTATTTCATCTATTTCGTTGAGATAATTAGCATGAACATGTTGAATATAGTGACGAGTATCTTCTTCAAATTGTTTGTTGAGATAAAATTGTGCTAAAAAAAGAAACGATCCAGTGATAAAAATTGCAAATAGTACAATAAGTAGAATAATTTGTTTTTTGAGTGAAATAGGTAAAATCATGGCAATAGTATATCATTTTATCGTGATAAAAGCCTTTTTAAGACATTTTAAAAACATTTTATTGACATTTTTTTAACACTTTTTTAGATTTATTTGTATAGTATAGTTTTACAAATTGTCGTGTAAAAACTGCAAAAGACATTTAAAAGACTCTGTTTTGATACAATAATATGAATAAAAAAAATAAAAATAAAATCGAATCTATGAATAATAATGATCTTCGTGAGAAAGCTTTAAAGATACTGCAAAAAAACCAAAAGAAAGCTGGCAAAGACTATAGTAATTATGATCTTGAAGCAACTGTTTTTGAACTCTCCATATATGAAGAGGAGTTGCGTGTTCAAAATGAAGAGCTTCAAGAGGCGAATAACCTCTTAAAAAAGCGTCAAGAAGAGCTTGAGATCTTTTTTGATGATGCACCAGTTCCATATATTTTAATAGATGAAGATTTTAGAGTTGTTCATGCTAACAAGCTTGCGGAAAACTATTTTCATTTTGCTCAAATGGGTATTGTTCGTTCAGATAGACTAACAAACTTTATGTCGGCTCAATCTTTACGAGATTTTTTTGTTTGGATGGGAGACGCTCAGTCAGACCTGAGTTCAATTGAGATCGATTTTGTTTGTGTTGAAGCTAAGGGATACAACACTTTTAAGGTATCTAAGCGAAAATTCCCATTAGATCATTCTAAAACGATGCTCTCACTTGTAAATATTCAAGAAGAAAAAGTTTTAAGTGATGCTATTTTTGAACAAAAACATGAATTGGAGACAATTTTTAACACCTCTAAAGACGGGATAGCTCTTCTTGATTTGGAAAGTAACTTTGTGAGAATCAATAAGTCGTATGCAGATATGACAGGGTTCACTAAAGAAGAATTACTTGGAAAGTCTTGTATTGAGATGAGTATTGCTGAAGATATTTCCCGGTCTAAAGAAGCGATGAAGGAAGCACTAAGTAGTGGTTTTTTAGAAAATTTTGAAAAGAGTTGCTACAAGAAAGATGGTACTGTGCTCACTATTAGTATGAGTATAGCTCTTATGCCAAATCATAAACAGTTTTTAATTACCAGCAAAAATATGACACATGAGATTGCTCTAAGAAAAGAGCTTGCGTTTGCTAAGGAACAAGCTGAAAAAGCAAATGAGTTTAAATCTAGTTTTTTAGCAAATATGTCGCATGAGATACGTACACCTCTCAATGGTATTTTGGGTTTTGTTGATCATTTACAAAAAGGTGAAAGCGATTCCAATCGACTTCAAAAATTTGAAATTGTGAAAAATTCTGGGGAAGTTCTTCTGCGAATCATTAATGATATTCTTGATTTTAGTAAGATTGAAAGTGGAAATATTGAACTTGAATCTTACTCTTGTAGTATGAAAAAGTTGATGCGTCGGATGAATGATGCTTTTGAATATTTTGCAGTTGAGAAAAATATAAAATTTAGTTCCGAAATTGGTCCGAACTTGCCAAAGTGTGTAGTTGTGGACAAAGTACGTTTGGAGCAGGTTTTGTATAATCTGATTAGTAATGCTATGAAATTTACTCCACTTGAGGGTAGTGTAGTTTTAAAATGTGTTTATAACAGTGATGAAGAAACTTTGCGCTTTAGTGTTTCTGATACAGGAATAGGGATAGCTGAGGAGAATCAAGAGAAGATATTTAAAGCATTTTTGCAAGAAGATGCATCTACCACACGAAAATTTGGAGGTACAGGCTTGGGCTTGTCGATCTCTTCAAAACTCGTAAAGATGATGGGTGGAGAGCTACAAGTTGAAAGTACATTGGGAGAAGGGAGCTGTTTTTACTTTGATATTGCAGTAGAGCATTGTGAGTTTGAAAATGAAGAACAAAACGATCAAGAGTCTCAAGCGAACAACACTTTGTCTTCGAGCACTTTTAAAAATGATGCCAAAGTGCTTATAGTTGAAGATAACAAAACAAATCAGTTGCTTTTATCTATGATACTTGATGAGTTGGGTGTATCGTATGATCTTGCCAATGATGGTGTTGAAGCTGTTGAGATCTACCAACAAAATAAGTATGATCTCATTTTTATGGATGAAAATATGCCGAGAATGAATGGGATTGAAGCAAGCCAAAAAATAAGAGCGATTCAGAAGAAACAAAAAGATGGTTTCATCCCCATCATTGCTGTAACTGCAAATGCACTTAAAGAAGACAAAGAACGTTTTTTAGAAGCTGGTTTAAACGGATATATCTCAAAACCGTATGTGGAGCAAGATATTATAGAAGTGCTTAAGACGTATATTTAAGATACGTGGATACAATAAACAAATAATTTTAAAGAGGAATTGAAGATGAGTTACAATGATTTATATGTTGTGGGGATAGGTGCAAGTGCCGGAGGTTTTGAAGCACTTCAAAAGTTTTTACCAAGACTCCCTAAAAATAAAAATATAGCATATATTATTGCGCAACACTTAGATCCAAAAAGGCCAACACTCTTTGGTGAACTCTTAAGCAAGTCTTCATCTTTTAAAGTGATCCCAATCAATGATGGTGAAAAGATCAAAGCAAACCATATATATTTTTGTCCTCCAAATAAAGATGTAACAGTTACTGATGGAACTTTTCACCTTACCGTCCCAAGTTCAAAACAGTTTCCTAAGCCATCTATCAATAAATTTTTCACCTCTTTAGCTCAGGAGAAAAAAGAGAAGGCTATGGGGATTATCCTCAGTGGAACTGGGAGTGATGGTGCTATAGGTATTAGTGAGATTGCTCTTCATGGTGGAATAACACTTACTGAAGATGAAGGTGCAAAATACTACTCGATGCCAAAAGCTGCTATTGACACAGGGAAAGTTATAGCTTCTTTACCTCCAGAGCTTTTAGCTGAGGGGATTGAGTATGTTTTAGAAGATAGACACTACTTTGATAAGCACTTTGCAATTCAAGATTCAATTGAGAAAATCTTTGATATTTTAAATACAAAAACAAACATAGATTTTAGCTCGTATAAAGATGCAACGATCACAAGAAGAATTAAAAAGCGTATGAGTGAGATGAGAGCACAAGGTGTTGATGATTATCTTGATATGCTTTTAAAAAATGATACAGAAGTTGATAAACTCAAAGATGAACTTTTAATTATCGTGACTTCATTTTTTAGAGATAAAGAAGCATTTTTGGAGCTCAACACTCATCTGGAGACACTCCTAACAAAAAAACTAGATAATGTTCTGAGAATCTGGGTTACAGCATGTGCGACGGGTGAAGAAGCATACACAATGGCAATGCTTGTTCATGATCTTATGGAGAAAAATAACATCTCAAAAAAAGTAACGATTTTTGCAACAGATGTAAGTGAGAAAGTTATTCGAGAATCACGTGGGAGATATTTTACGCATGATCAGTTAGAAGGAGTTTCTGAGAGCTACATCGAAAAATATTTTGATTTTGAAAATGGTGTATATAAGCCTAATAAAACTATTCGAGATATGATTGTTTTCTCAAAACATGACATCATTAAAGATCCACCTTTTTTAAATATAGATCTTTTAAGTTGTAGAAACCTTCTGATCTATTTTAACAATGAACTTCAAAAACGAATACTTAGTATCTTTTACTATGCGCTCAAGTTTGAGAGTATTTTATTCTTGGGAAAAAGTGAAACTGTTGGAACACTCACTTCATTGTTTTCCGTTCTTGATGCTAAATATAAGATATATAAAAAATCTAATGACCTTGCCCAAATAGATCTTGATGTTCTGACGTACGTTAAGAAAAGTAATTATTCGTATGCTGTTCGAAAAGATCAAGAGAGTATGAAAGTTATTGATGTAGATTTCTCCATCAATAAAGCTGTGAGCAATATTTACGGAGGGCATGGGATAGTTGTTGATCAAAGCAACAATATCCTTTTCTACAAAGGAGATTCTAAAGATTTTATCAATCACCCTACAGGGATCCATACAAATGACATTTTTCGTGTTGTTGTAGAGTATTTGCGACTAGATCTTCGCGCAACTCTTAATGAGTCAAGAAAACATAGACGTTTTGTATCTTCAAAAAAAATACGAGTCACTCCTGTTTCAGAGCCAAAAGAGTATGTAGTGATCAATGTTTTTCCTCTTGAGAAAAACAAACTAGGGGATCAAACATACTTTGTTTCATTTGATAAGAGCGTAGATACTCAAACAAGTATAAATGCAGAACGATTTGACCCTGTAGAATACAATGACTCCCAAATGGGGGCTTTAGAAGATGAACTCCTCACACTTAAAGAGAGACTTCAAATTACTATTGAGGAGCTTGAAACATCTAACGAAGAGCTTCAAAGTACAAATGAGGAGTTACAAAGTACGAATGAGGAACTTCAAAGTACAAATGAGGAACTTGAGACCTCAAACGAGGAGCTTCAAAGTACAAATGAGGAACTTCAAACAGTAAATGATGAACTTACATACTCAAACATAGAGTTAGAGTACTCCAACAAAGCATTTAACAGTGTTTTAGGAAATCTCAATACCTACGTAATGATTCTTGATACGAATCTCAATATCATTAAGTTTACAGATGGGATCAACCAATTTTTTGACATGTCAAAAACAGTCGATACAAACTTTACCTCTGTGTTGATGAGTTCAAATGTTGAACTTCCAAATATCTTAGATGATATTAAACGTTGTTTACATGAACATGCAGATATAGGGTATAACATCGATTTTGGAAATAAGAATTACTACTTTACCATTAAAAACGTAGATATGAGTATCAATAAAAATGATAAAAACAGAGCTATTGTTTTGAGTTTTATAGACAGAACGGAGTATATTCGTCAAGAAAACATCATCTTTCAACAATCAAAGATGGCCATAATGGGTGAAATGATTGGAAATATTGCGCATCAATGGAGACAGCCAATCAACTCCCTTTCTTTACAAAAAGAGATTATGGTGGATCAGTTTGAAAATAATGAGCTAGATCAAGGAAAAATTGAGGTGTATGATCGAAATACATCTGAAATCTTAAAGTATATGTCTCAAACAATAGATGATTTTAGAAACTTCTTTGTTCCAAATAAAAAGAAAAAAACATTCAATTTAGTTACATCTCTACGTTCAATTGATGGACTTATGCAGGCGAGTTTAGACACAAACAATATCCATTTGTCTTCATCATTTAATGATGAAGAGATTTTGCTTTATGGATATGAAAACGAACTTAAGCAGGTTTTTATAAACCTAATCAATAACTCTAAAGATGCAATAATACAAAACAATATACAGAATGGTACAATTGAAATCAATGTTACAAAAAATAATGGAACAAATCAAGTTGAAATTTCATTTTTTGATAATGCAGGTGGTATAGATCAATCTATTGCAGATAAGGTTTTTGACCCATATTTCACCACGAAGTTTAAAGCTCAAGGAACAGGTCTTGGTCTTTTTATGAGTAAAAATATCGTGGAAAAAAACATGGGTGGAATTCTCAGTTTTAGAAATTTTAAAGATGGTGCAGAGTTCAAAATTATTTTGGACTTAGCTATTCAAGAGTAAAGGAAAAGGGTGAAAATTACACAAGAACAAAAAGATCTATTGTCGCAAAAGAGTGTTTTAGTGGTTGATGATGTTCCGGCAAATATAGATTTTTTAGGTCAGTTGTTACAACGTTATTTTAAGAACTTGCATATAGCAACAAGTGGTGAACAGGCATTGAAAATTTGTGAAAAAACAAAACCAGATGTCTTACTTACAGATGTAACAATGCCAGGAATGAACGGTATTGAGTTGGCAAAAAAAATGAAAGCTATGAGTAAAGAGACTTTAATTGTTTTTATCACAGGACATAATGAAGAGAGTTACCTAGAACATTATAAGGAGTTTGGTGGACATTATTTTGTCAAACCTGTTGAAAAAAATCCACTTTTGAGTTTGATTGCGCAAAACATATGAGTTTTAATTTGCTATAATGTGTAGACATTTAAATAGGAAAGTAGAACTCTATGAAGCAAAAAAATTTTTATAAACAGTTTGTTTTTTTCTTCATACTCTTTGGTTTACTTATCTCTGTAGTGAGTGCTGGAATCAGTTATTATATACATCACTCATCTCAAAAAAGCTCACTACAAAAAGAAGCGGGTGAAATCTCTAAAGTAAAAGTAGACACCTATTTTAAACCATTTTTTTATAATCTTGGGTCAACAGTTCTAAACCTTGCAAACTCCAAGCAAC
>Ga0181569_10000770_pt1 | contig 24668 bp, 16 predicted proteins | sample 101ome_19_FD_132452 | JGI IMG/M metagenome (GOLD analysis project Ga0181569, IMG submission 132452) | Coastal salt marsh microbial communities from the Groves Creek Marsh, Skidaway Island, Georgia - 101405AT metaG (megahit assembly) | ecosystem: Environmental > Aquatic > Marine > Intertidal...
ACGCGTAAAGGCGTACTTCCGCGTAAGGACTGGATACCTCCGCGGAGCGTTCTCGTGAGGTTTTTACGCCACCGAAACGTTGGGCTGTTGTGCCAAGGAGTCTCAGCCCAGCGCGCGTGTCACCCGTCGCGACGGGATGAATCGAGGCGAATCTGACGGCTCGAAGGCGTTGTTAGTTTTCGACGCGATCCCGATGCATTAACAACTAAACTAAACACTTACGCCATCAGCGCCACCCGCTCCGCGCGCCCCTCGGACGTTCGGCGCTCCTTGTGCTCTCGAAGGACGGCGCGAATGGACGAAGCTTTGAAAACGGTGAACAGGATTGCGCACGCCAACCCATACGGAAGGAGAGTGGCGACGAAGGCCCCCGTGCTTCGTTCGACGTTCATCGCCGCGGCGCCGAGAGAGGATCGGGCAGCGCGCTTTCGTGGAATGTTCGCCTTGACATTTTTTGACGTCTCCTTAAAGCGTCGAGCGGGCTTGTGCGGAGCGTTCGTCTCAAACGTAGACGACGTTTCTTCGAAACGACGGATGAAGGGAGCGCTATTACCAACAACACCGTTCACGCTGTACGCCTTTTCTTTGAGAGTGTCGTCAATGGATGGTGCATCCAGCGCTTCAAAGTCGTAGTCCTCCAGTGCTTCATTCAGCGCGCCGGTACCAGATTCTTCCATGCCGAGTGGAAGCGCGCTCTGTCTTCGCTTGAGCTCTTGCGCGGTGATGACGTTCGTCTTCGCGGCGTCAATTCCGGCTTCGCGCGCGCTCACGAGGGCATCTCGCAAGTCACCTCTGCTTAAACCAATGGGAGCGACCACCTCTTCATCGGGAATCTGTCCGAGAACCGCCGAACATTGTTGCGCGCACGTTCCAAACACGAAATTCTTCGACGCCAAATTTGGAGTATCATATTGGATTCTGTTCCTCCAAGAGCCGGCTTGAATGGTCGTGCAGGCGGAGCTGAACGCGGGAGACGCCGTCTCTCCATATTTGCGCTGCCACATCTCTTTTCCGTACGTTATGCCCGAGTCGTACACGTGATTACCGTCTGCGTCGGCGAGTGAAAAGCCGTATGCGACGGCGCCCGACCATCCGCTGTACGTGATGCCGTACGTGCACACGCCGTAATAATTGTTTCCATCGCGACCCGTGACGGGAGTCATCGGAATTCCGCGAGCATACGGCCACTTCAGGCGGTTCCCGAGAGGAGGTTTGCCCGAAACGAGTTTAACCTGCGTCAAATCTTCGCGACGCAACGGAATGTGCAGATAATCCGCATCGGTGCCCTCCTCTGCCTCTCTCGTCGACGTATTGTTCAGAGTGTAGTCGAGCACAGATTGCGGGATACACTCCGTACTGACGTAGTAGCACGGCGGGGGCACGACCTTGCAAGGATCTGTCGACGGGCAGCTCGTGTGTGTCTTACTGGCGCCGTTCCTAATCGCGTTGAGGATTCCTTCGAGCTCGCTCTGATCGGTATTCTGAGGACACACGAGATCGTCCGAGTCGCACGACCACAGAGGACCGACCGGACCTTGAACGTCGATCTCAGTTCGCGAACCGGCGCAGGTCGCTTTGCAGTACTTACCCCATCGATAGTGCCACTGACTGGCGTACGTGCTCAGTCGACTGCGGTCCGATTTGCTGATGTACGCGGGAATGGTCATGTCCGGCGCCACGTCGTCGACGAGGCTCGCCAAAGGAACCGGGAGAATTGGAATCTCCATGTGGTCGTTTCGATGTCCGTACACCGGGACGACGAACGGACTCGTCACGAATGCGATGAAGCTTTGCAACTCGAGCGGTTCGTGTTCAAAGTACGCCGGAACGCTGCCGAGCGGCACAAACGGAGGATAGTGCGGCGGGCTGGGAGGCGGCGGAGGCGGACTCGGCGGAGGCGGACTCGGAGGAGGCGGACTCGGAGGAGGCGGACTCGGAGGAGGCGGACTCGGAGGAGGCGGACTCGGAGAAGGCGGAGGCGGAGAAGGCGGAGGCGGAGAAGGCGGAGGCGGAGAAGGCGGAGGCGGACTCGGAGGAGGCGGACTCGGAGAAGGCGGAGGCGGACTCGGAGGAGGCGGACTCGGAGGAGGCGGACTCGGCGGAGGCGGAGGAGAAGGCGGATGATTCGCGCCTTGACCGAGGCGTGCGCTTGGAAAAACCGCCCCGTGATGGTTTAAATACATAGCTTCAGCGTCTTCGTTGAAAGCTGGTAGATCATCTTGGGCGAGTTGTTCGTCGAGGCCAGTCAGGTATGAGTAACCGTTCGCATTCTTCCAAGAGTTGATCGCGTCCAACACCGCCTGTTGATACGCTGCGTCGGCGGACGCGTTCACGTTTGAGTTGAATGTGTTGATGTCTGTCTCTGCTAACGCTCCATCCAACGTGAGTGCACAGACGTACGTGTTAGTCGCACACTGCGTCGTTTTCCATGCGTTCATTTGTGCCGTGATGTATCGCGTTTTGACAGCGGTGTTCATCGACGTCACCTGGGCCTCGGAGGAAACACTCTTCTCTTGTTGCGTCACTGTATACGAGTGCGTAGACGCCCAAGCGGTGATGCGAGTTCTTTCTTGATCCCAGTAATGCGTTTCGTACGCCGAAGCGAGCGCCGCATTGTAACCGGCAAGATCATCAATCACGTGTTGAATTGTCCAACTCGACGGCGCGTACGACGTCGCGCCATTTGACAGTAAGAACTCGGTCAACGCTGCCGACTCGTTATTCCTCAGTTGAATGTGTTTGTTAATGGACAAAAGGTTGTATCGATCCGTCCATTTCTTCGTCGTCTTCGCAAGGGTGAGTCCCTGTCTATACAACTTTCCATACTTGCTGTTATCGCCAGATTGGTAGTATAAACGGAAAAATTCAAACAGGTAATCCTTCGTGTCGGCGGCGATCGTGGCGTCGCTGATCGCGTGTCTCGCGAGCCAGGCTTGTAAATCTCGCTGTACGCGCGCGTTGATCATCAGAAACGCCGAATAGCGCATATCCATGAGGAACGTATTCGTATCCGCCGGGTTGGCGTAACCCTTCGCAGGCTTCGTCACCGATCCCGTCATCCATGGGCACGAGTACGTGAATCGCAGGGATCCGAAATAATGGGGCGAGAACTGGCTCCAAGTATTGTCTACGACGTCGTCTGCGCCGGTGATGGTACACGCGGGATAATCGCTATTGCCTCCGTAGTTTGCGTTCACGTACGTCGTCAGCGCGCTCTGAAATCGAGGCAGATTGAACGGAATCATGATGTGATTATCGTAATCACTGTATCGCGGGAGCTCATACATCTTGAGACCCGGACACCTGTTGGATACGTCCCTCGCGTGCCCGCGTTGCATGCACCCCGGGTGCGGCACTCTCGAGTCATCCACGTGCGTGTACGCTCCCAACGCCCCCACCGCGGTTAGAGCGACCACGAGCGCGGTTAGCGCGTACGCACACGCGCTCTCGTTCCTCATCGTTCTCCGCGACGCCATCGCGCGACGTTTCTCGAATCTCAAAAACGATGGGTGTTGAGGGTGTTGAGGTGTCGTGATCGTCCGGTACGCGCTCGAGAACGCGCCGGTTCGGTTCTCGCGTCCCCACCGATCGATAGCTGCCACGATGCGCGCAGATTACGTCGACGAGACGTCGGTCGCGAGACGCAGTCCACGTCGCGACGCGAGGCTCGGTGTGATGATCGTCACACCGGACGATGGTGTGATCGTCACACCGGACGATGGTTCGGGACGCATCGTCGTGTCGATGCCAATCAAACGGGACCACTACAAAAGCACATTTCTCTACGTACCGTTGGTCTGACACTATTTTTATGTACATTTTCATAATTTTCCACTTGGCGCATTCAAGACTCGAGGTATGAACGACACGACGACTGACGCGGGAATGAAGATGACGGAAAGTAATCCGATGGCACGGCGCGACGACGACGCGACCGGCGCGCGCGTCGAACGCGGTCGTCACACCTCGACGAGCGATCGAGGAGACGATGGCGATGACCGTGTCGGCGAGATGCGCCGCGACCGGTGCGGCCGCGGTGACGAGAAAGACGAACAAGTCGACGACGATGGGACGATCGAGCGCCGTTATCCAGCGACGACGCGAGAGCGTGCGCGCGCGCGCGGGAGATTTGGAGCCGGATAACATCTCCGTGCTCGTGTGCGGTGGGAACGGTGTCGCCATGGATGTGTTTCGACAGCTCACGGAGAAAGGGACGTGGGCGACGGTGTTGCAGAGACACGAGACGAACCGAAAGGAGATCGAAGCTGTGGGAGGGTTTTTGGTCAAGGGGGACGCGCTCGAGCCGAAGTCTGTCGAAAAGGCGATGAACCAGAGCGATGAGTACGATGCGGTCGTGAGCACGATTGGTGGGACGCCGGCGGACCCGCGCGCGGATTCTGAGGCGAACATCGCGCTGATCGATGCCGCCGCGGCGAAGGGCGTCGGAAAGTTTGTGCTCGTGACGAGTATCGGCGTGGGCGACAGCGCCGACGCGCCGCCGCCAAACGTGTTTGACGCGTTGAAGCCGGTGTTGATCGAAAAGGCGAAGGCTGAGGAACACTTGAAGGCGGTGAGCGCCAAGACGGGGATGGAGTACGTGATTGTGCGACCGGGTGGACTCAAGAGCGAACCGGCGACGGGCACCGCCGTGCTCACCGAGGACAAGTCCATCTGCGGCGCCATTCACCGCGAAGACGTCGCGGACTTGGTCATCAAGTGCGTGTTGAAGGCGAAGGCAAACGGTAAGGTGTTGTCCGCCGTCGACAAGGCGCAATTGCTCGACCAACCGGACTTTTCCACCTTTGAAGTATAAGTCATTCGGCGCGCCTTGTGAGACAATTTCTTTCGCGAGACGAGTAGCGACGCGAATGTTGATTTTTAATAAAGCGTGATGATTTCTTTTCCTTTCATGAAGACTACGTATGACTACTCTCGGGATGTTATTGGTACAAGTAGGTGTTCGAGCGACAATATAAATATCAACGCCGCTTGGACGCGTGCGCCGGGACGAGCTTTCGCTTCAACTCCTCGCTCAGAGACTCCAACTCGTCTTCGCTAAAGTCGAAGAGCGAAGGAAGCGGGCTTCCATCCGGTAACGTCGTTGCCTCATCGCGCAATTCGTCAAAGTACTCGTGCGCGCACATCGTCATGCAGTCGAATCGCTCCTCTGGAATGTAGACTATTATTTTGGAAATCAACTCGAGCGCCAATGGGTCGACGTTTTTCGAAAAAACCTTGGACCACGAATGGGGCTTGAGTTGAGGAAAAGTGAACTCGGTATACCCGGGGTTCATGTGCATTATTTGTTCCTTGGACGGCGTCCCCAAAACTTTGATGATCTCCACCAATTGATCGACACCGCTGTCGCCCGGGAACAGAGGCGAGCCCAGCAACATCTCCGCCATGACGCAACCGGTGCTCCAAACATCGATCGCCGTCGTGTAGTGCACGGCACCGAATATCAATTCGGGCGCGCGGTAATATCTCGAACAAATGTACGAGATATTGGGCTCGGTTGGCGCTAAAATTTTCGCGCTACCGAAATCACAAATCTTCAAGACGTGCGTCTTGGTGTCGACGAGCAAGTTTTGCGGCTTGATGTCGCGATGACAAATACCGAGTTTATGCACGCTCGCCAGCGCGCGCGCCATCTGATACGTGTACAACTTGACCAATAATCCCGGAATTCTTTGATTGTTCTTGTGATAATGTTTCCCGATTCGATACACCGTGTCCGGAACAAACTCCAACACCAGATTCAAGTACACCTCGTCCTCCTCCGTCGTGTGATAAAAACTGTGTATCAACTTGACGACATTTCTGTGATCCACCGCTTTCATGATTTGCAACTCTCGATTCTTAAACCTCTTATCCTGCAACACCTTCTTGATCGCCACCTCCTCGTCGTTCTCTCGACATCTCGCCTGATACACCACGCCGAACGACCCGTGCCCGACGACGCGCACCGTCTCGTAGCTAATCTCCCCCGACACCCCCGGCGCCCCCGTGCGGATGACGTGCCCGACCTCGTTCGGGTCTCCATCGATCCGCAACGTCTCGTACACCTGCGCGCGTCATCGCGTCATCGATCGATCGATCGAGCCGTTCGTCAGTCATCGTCCCACGTTTACCATCCGTCGTTTCATTCGTCTCTCTCCGCGCGCGCGCGCCCATCCAGTCGTTTAAACGCACGACCACCAACGGACCGAACGCCCATCGATCGTTCATTCCGTTCATTCCGTTCGTTCGCGTCACTTACCGCGTCTCTGCTCGCCATGCTCGCGATCGTCAACGCCTCCATCTCTCTCGCCGCCATCGTCCGGTCGTCCTCCGGTCGTCCTCCGTCGTCGAGCGCGCGACGACCGTTCGACGGTTTCACGGTGTCGACGCCGCGCCCGCGCCCACGGTCGACCCGGTCGTCCGTCCGATCGGTCGTCCGTCCGCGCCGTCGCTCGATCGAACGGAACGAACGAACGAAGGAACGCGCGCGCGAATCGTCCGTCGACCGCGACGCGCGTTCGATCGACGGTCGCGGTGTGCGGGACGTCGACGCGCGCGGGGACGAATGAATGAAAATGCGCGCGAATGCGCGAATGCGCGCCCGCGTCCCATGCATGATACTTTCTACGTTATTGGGGGTTTTGTGTATTACTCTATGGTTATGTGTATCGTAATGGAGATGTCCCGAGTGGTATGAAGTACGCATCGTGTCGTCGTTCGGGAAGATTCATGAAGACGTCGCGTCGTCGTCGTCGTCGATCGGGTCGTTCGTCGTCCGCGCTCGAGCGTCGGGAGAGACCGACGCGCGCGATTGCGTCGATCGGGTGAGACGCGTTCATTCGATCCGATCCGATCGTCGTTCGTTCGTTCGTTCCCGGAAGTGACGCGACGTACCGCGCGATGACGACGACGACGGCGTTGCACCCGCGCATCAAGTGGTGCGAGCGAGAGGACAAGGTGTACCTCACGATTGAACTCCCGGACGCGAAGAACGTTCGAGTGGACATCGACGCGACGACGTTTGAGTTTTCGGCGGAGGATGCGAGCGGGCGAAAGTACGCGGAGACGCTGCGGTTGTATAAACCGGTGAAGAAGGATCAGTCGACGTACGCGACGACGGAGAGACAGGTGTTTTGCGCGCTCATCAAGGAGGACGCCGAGTGGTGGGAGCGATTGTTGGCGTCGGGGGAGAAGAAACCGGCGAATTTACACGTGGATTTCGATAAGTGGGCGGACGAGGACGATGATGCCGGAGACGTGGACACGAGCATGTTCGACATGCAGTCGATGATGGGCGGCGGCGGCGGCGGCGCGCCGGGAATGCCGGGCATGGGCGGCGGCGGTGGAATGCCGGATTTCGCCTCGATGATGGGCGGTATGGGCGGCGGCATGGGCGGTGGTGCGCCGGGCGGGGGCGCGCCGGACATGGCGAAGCTTCAGGAGCTCATTCAGAGCATGAAGACGGAGGAAGCCGGGAACAAGCCGGCGGCCACGTTGGAACCAGTCGAAGAAGAAGGCGATGACGATGACTTGCCGGCGTTGGAGTAGATTCAGTTTGGTCAGATGATTGGCAACCGTTGAAATACGCGTCGCGTCCCATTGTAGGCGATGAATGTCAGTCGCGACTCGCGGTGATCGCGAAACACTTGGCGCGCGCGTACGTTTGTTGCGCGTCGCTTGTAAGACAGACGACGTCTTTTCGTTTCGTTGTGCGTGCGTGCGTGCGTTTTTTAATACGACGATAACATAATGTCTACTCAAAACGTCGTCTATTAAATAGTCTTTTTCGACGCCGTTTTCGCCGACTTGGACGTCGCCGGTCGCTTGTCGACGGTCGCGCTCTTCGCCCTCGATATGGATCGAACGACCGCCTTCGACGTCGCCTTGGCGCGTCTCACGCTCTTCGGTTCGGGAATGAGCACCTTAGCCGCGAGCACGACGATGACGGAGCCCGCGACGCCACCGACGACGTACGTCCCGACGGCTTCCGCCGCTCCGCGCGTGAAGAGGTCTCCCGCGAGCGCGTGCGACGCGATCACCACGGACGGATTCATAAATCCACAGCTGTACCTACATCTCTCGACCACGATGGATAATACGTAAAACCCACTTCCGAGCGCAGGAAGCAACGCCTTGGAGAATGAGCGTTCGGCGAGACCGAAGAAGATGAAATTCGCCGCCACCACCGCCGTCTCGGCGAGCGCGCCCGCCTTGAATCCGCCGTTCGGCGTCAGCGGTACCATGGGCGCTTTCCCCGGTAAAACCCACGGGAACGTTTTAGCCGTCCACATCACGACGGCGAACGAGCACACGTGCGCCAAGATGGACGCCGTGGCGTTTATCGCGGCGCGCGTCGGAGAAACGTCTCCCAACAGCGCCCGCAGCGCGTACACCGTCGGGTTATTCGTCGCCCCCTTGCTCGCCCGAGCGAACGTCGGGGAGAACACAAACGCGAGATTGAGAAACAACAGCGTGAGCGTCACCGCGCTGGCGTCGAATTCCGCGCGCGTGAACGCGTCAAAGAGTGGAACGAGATGTCGCTGCACCAGCGTCGTCTGCACGTCGAGGCACAAGAGCGCCGTACACACGACGAAGGAGGAGACGAACTCGGCGCGCGCGGGAATGTTGAGGGACATGGCGCGTTTCTCTTCGGTTCGTTGGACGTCGACGACGGATTCGCGCACGACGCGCGCGCGTGTGGGGACGATCGATGGGTGGATTGGATTTGCGAGGCAGAGGTGGTTGTTACAGGCTTTAGGGCGCGACGGGCTCCGGAACGACCAAATCCGGGTGCGTGGCGTTGACGATGGGAACGCATCGCTCGCAGAGCTGTGCGTGCTTGGCGTCGGCGCCGACGAGCGGGGAGAAGTTCCAGCATCGAGCGCACTTGTGGCCCTCGGCGCGCACGACGCCGACGGAGACGGCGCCGGCGCCGGGGACGTCGACGACGGATGTGAAGTCGCATCCATTCACGGCGTCTTCGCTGGAATCGACGATTTCGACGCCGCTGACGATGAAGAGATAGCGAAGGTCGTTCGATACCTCCTCACGCGCGAGCTTAGCGGAGAAGTTGGCGTCGGAACAGTGCACCTTGACCTTGGCCTCGAGCGACGCGCCGAGAAGCTTGGCGTTGCGCGAGTCTTCGAGCACCTTGTTCACCGTGTCGCGAATCTCGAGGAAGGAGTCCCAGAACTGAACCTCTTCACCGTTGAGAGACGACCACGCGTCAGGCTTGGACGGCCAACCGGCGATGAAGACGGAAATGGCGCCGTTCGGCTTGTCGTACGGGAGCGACTGGAACGCCTCCTCCGCCATGTGCGGCGTGAGCGGAGCGATGGCGGCGATGAGACGCTCGACCAAGGCGGAGACGACGGTTTGACACGCGCGACGCTTGATGTCGTTCTCTTCGCCGATGTAAAGCTTGTCTTTGCTCACATCCAAGTACACGTTGGACAAGAAGGTGGTGAAGGAGGTGACAGAGGCGAGCACGCGACTGTAGTCGTACTCCTTGTACGAGTTTTCAATCTCAACCATCGTCGCGTTCAGGCGATGAAGGATGTACTTTTCAAACAATGGTAAAGAATCATACGACACTTGTTCGTTCGGGTTGAAGTCGTCGAGCACACCCATCAAGAAACGAATCGTACCGCGGAGCTTGCGGTACGCCTCGCTCGTTTGCTTGATGATGTTCATGCCGATGCTCACGTCGCCCGAATAATCCGTGCTCGCGACCCAAAGGCGGAGAGTATCGGCGCCGTAGCCCGGCTCTTGCTTTTGGTTCTTACCGCCTTCGATCACCACGCGCGGGTCGATGACGTTACCTAACGATTTGGACATCTTGTATCCCTTTTCGTCGAGCACGAAACCGTGCGTCAAAATAGTCTTGTACGGCGCACGCCCTGCGGCGGCGACGCCCGTGAGAAGGCTCGACTGGAACCATCCGCGGTGTTGATCGCTACCCTCCAAGTACAAGTCCGCCGGGAACGAGAGTCCACGCGATTGCACGACGCCCGCCCACGAGCTTCCGGAATCGAACCACACGTCCATGGTGTCAGAACCTCTGACGTAATCGCCCGCCTTGGCCTTGTGCTCTTCGGGCAACAGATCCTCGACTTCCATCTCCCACCACGCGTCGCAACCGCGCTTTCGCACGATTTCCGTGAAGTGAGTGATGATGCTCTCGTCCATCAACACCTCGTTCGTGTCCTTGTGATAAAACGCCGGAATCGGAACGCCCCACGCTCGTTGACGAGAGATGCACCAATCCGAGCGTCCGCTCACCATCGGACGCATGCGCTTCGCGCCAGACTCTGGAATGAATTGTAACTTATCTAACTCGTCCAACGCCTTCTCACGGAATCCCTCGACGGAGGCGAACCACTGTTCGGTGGCGCGGAAAATGGTCGGTTTCTTCGTGCGCCAGTCGTACGGGTACTTGTGTCCGTACGCCTCTTGCTTGAGAAGCGCACCGGCGGAGTACAACTTTTCTATGCAAAGCTCGTTACCCTCGCCCAAGACGGATTTGCCCTCCAAATCACCGCCCGCGTCCTCGGTGAAGAGACCGGCGTTGTCCACGGGAGAGTACAACGGCAAACCGTACTTCATCCCGGAGATGTAATCGTCTTGACCGTGTCCTGGAGCGGTGTGCACCAAACCGGTACCGGCGTCGGTGGTGATGTACTCGCCACCGATGATGATAGGAGACTTGCGCTCGTAGAAAGGATGTTGGTACTGCACGTTCTCAAAGTCTTGGCCCTTGAACGTGGCGAGCGTCGTGAGCTCGCTCTCCAACTTGGCGGCGACGGTTTCGCGCAAGCCTTCTGCGACGACGAGCTTTTTACCCGTCGATTCAACGCGAACGACGGAATAATCGAGCTTGGCGTTCACGGCGACCGCGGCGTTCGCCGGCATGGTCCACGGCGTCGTCGTCCACACCGCCAAAGACGCGTCCGTGAGCAATTCCTTGAGCTCGGCGGGCGTCGAGTCCGGAACGTCGCTCACGGCGAACGCGACGTAAATACTTTGCGACACGTGTCCTTCCGGATACTCCAACTCCGCCTCAGCCAACGCCGTCATGCTCGACGGCGACCAGTGCACGGGCTTTTTCCCGCGATAGATGTGTCCGTTGAGAAACATCTTTCCGAACACCTCCAACTGCGCCGCCTCGTACTCGGGCAAGAGCGTCATGTACGGCTCGTCCCAATCCCCCCAAATCCCGTACCTCTTAAACTGCTCCCTCTGACTCTCCACCGTCTTCATCGCAAACTTTTTCGCCTTGTACCTCAGCTTGATCGGCGACAGCTCCTTCCTCGCCTCCGCGTCCATGCTCTGTAAAACCTTGAGCTCGATGGGCAACCCGTGACAGTCCCACCCCGGAACGTATCGCACGCGCTTCCCGTTCATCATCTCCCACCGATTGACGAAATCCTTCAAAATCTTATTTAACGCGTGACCGATGTGTAAATCTCCGTTCGCATACGGCGGTCCATCGTGTAACGTGAACGGCGTCGCCTCCTCGCGATCCCGCAGCGTCTCGTACACCCCGCGCTCGCGCCACCACTCTTGCATGCGAGGTTCCTTTTGCACGCTGTTCGCTCGCATCTCGAACGACGTCTTCGGCAATCGAACCGTCGCCCCGTACGCGTTCTTTTCCTTCTTCTCCTTCCCGTCGCCACCCTTCCCACCGCCCGCGCGAACGACGAGCGCGCGTCGCGTCGTCGTCGCGCCGGCGCCTCGCCGGCCCGAGCCGACGAGGACGTCCACGCCTCCGTCCCGACGCGCGTCTCTCCCCGCGCGACCGCGCGCGCCGACGACGCGCGTCCACGCGCATCCACACGCGCGTCCCATCGTTCCTCGCGCGCGCGCGTACGCGAGCATGCGCCGTCGGACGGTGACGCGCGAGGACGACCCTCGACCTCGACGTCATCCATCATCCCGAACGCGCGCGAAAACATCTGTGTTACTAGATATTTTCTTTGTGTTTATACGAGGTAAAGCGTGCGTTATGGATGGCGGTTTCAGTAGTATGCACCTACAGAACAGTGTGAAAAGTAAGAGGAAATCCCACCTCTCGGAACGCATTCGCGTACCTTTTTGTCGATGTACGAATGAAAACATACCATCGGGCGCGCACACGCATTCGAAATCTTGAGGACGACGCCGGACGTCGACGCGCGATGATGGACGACGACGACGACGACGACGGGTGGGCGCACGCCGCGCGTGAGGACAACGACGATGATGTCGACGTTGCGGCGCCGCTCGAGGACGAACCGCGCGCGTACGATGACGGTGGTGGCGCGGATGACGACGATGATGTCTTCGGCGACGAGGCGCGCGAGCGAAACTTTGACGCGTGTTACGAACCGGTGGACAGCGAGGTGATGCGATTGAAGCGCGCGTGGGTGCAGGAGCGTTTATCGCCGGAGATGCTCCCGCACGAGGGCGCGCTGTGGGCGTCGGTGAAGGAGGCGGTCGAGACGCAGGAGGATGTGTTGGAGAGACGCGCACGCGACCGCGTCGAGCGAGGCGGCGCGGAGACGGACGCGAGCGATAAGTTGTTGGACGACATCATGTGGATGGAGGTGAATCGAGTCAAGTATTTATTGCGTGAGTACCTGCGGACGAGATTGATGAAGATCGAGGCGCACGCCTTGCACTGCGCGGTGCACGGGGAAACGTGGGACGCGCTGAGCGAGGACGAGCGACGCTACGTGACGGGATACGTCGGCGCGGTGGAGGAACACTCGAAGAGCGTGTTGAACGAACTCCCGGAATCGTATCGAGACTTGGATAAGGAGAACAGTACCGGCGAGGAGACGGCCGAGACGTCGAACATGATTCCTCGTCCAAATTTGGACGGGTTCGCGTTTTTCCGCATTCGAAAAGACGTGGCGAGTTACCAACCCGAGGACGCGGACTGCGACCCGATGAATCTCAAGCGCGGGCAGATCATCATGGGGAAGTATTCAATGTTCCGATCGCTCACGAAGACCGATCCACCCACGGCTGAGCTCGTGTAGGCAGTAGTCTTTAATAGAAGTCTTTTCTTTTTCAGCCCCTCGCGCGAGACGAGACGAACTACTGACTGCGATTGCATTCGATCGAGCGCGTTCCCGCACTCTCCGACGCCACGCTCGATCATGCACGCGCACGCGAGAGTCGCGTCGAACGCGCGCGCGACGATCGCGCGTCGAACGCGCGATGGCGCGCCGTCGCGTCGGTCTCTGCGTCTGCAAAGGTTGGCGACGCCGCGCGAGGACTACGACCCCGAGGCGTTGTTTTCGCCCGCGGTGCAGCGCGATTTTTTGCCCGCGCACATCGGGGAGATGTACGGATTGGAGAAGCGATCGTCGCCGTTCGCCAAGGGCGGGCCGCTGTGGGACTGGGGGCTCGGACAGACGTTCATCGATAACCGGGACAGCGTGAGCCTGAACCCGCTGCGCATGGGCGGGACGCAAGACGGCGCGTCGCAGGAAGACACGGCGTTCAGCGATGAGCGAGCGGTGCGAGCGGGTGCTCGTGAAACGATATATTTCGATCCGAAAACCACCAAAGCGGCGATCGTGACGTGCGGGGGATTGTGCCCGGGCTTGAACGACGTCATTCGGTCCATCACGACGACGTTGGAAGACTACGGGTGCGAAGAAATTATGGGCATCAAGTACGGATTTCGCGGATTCTTCGCGGACGACACCGTGAGTGCGTTGGAAAGGCCGATCAAATTGACTTCGGCATTGGTGGATGACATTCACATCACCGGAGGTAGCGTGTTGGGATCGAGCCGGGGAGGCGCGGATATGCCGGCAATCGTGTCGAGAATCGAAGAGTTGGGCATCGATTTTTTGTTCGTCATCGGCGGTAATGGCTCGCATGCCGGCGCTTTGGCCATCGACGAGCTCTGTCGTCAGCGTGGGTTGACGACGAGCGTGATCGGTGTGCCCAAAACCATTGATAACGACATTCTTTTACTCGATCGTACTTTCGGTTTCCAAACCGCCGTGGACGAAGCCGTGAAAGCGATTCGCTCGGCGAACATCGAAGCTAGAAGTGCGGACAACGGGGTCGGCCTCGTGCGTCTGATGGGTCGTCAGTCTGGATTTATCGCCATGCACGCGGCATTGGCGAGCGGGAACACGGATGTTTGTCTGATTCCAGAAATCGATTGTCCACTGGATGGCCCGGGCGGCGTTCTCGCACACATCATTCGCATCGTAGAGAAGCAAAACCACGCCGTCGTCGTCGTCGCCGAAGGTGCAGGTCAAGAGCAACTTGGTATGCTCGGCGAGACCGATGCGAGTGGGAACCCGATTTTACAAAACTTTGCCAAGTACTTGCAACAAAAGTTGAAGGACGCGAAGCCGGACGTCGATATCAAGTACATCGATCCCACGTACATGGTTCGCGCGTGCAGAACGAATGGATCAGATGCTATTTATTGTTCAATTTTGGGGCAAAACGCCGTTCATGCGGCGTTCGCAGGATTGAGTTCGGTGACGGTCGGTATGTGCTCGGGACACTACGTGTACCTTCCGATTCCACCCGTGATTTCGGCGGCGAGGACGGTCGATCCGAAGGGTCGCATGTTCGAACGACTTCGATTCGCTCTCGGTCAACCCACCTTTTCGAAATCCTGAGTGAAGAGCCGCACGTGATGTAGCCAGATTCGCGCCGCGCAAAGTGTAATGTAACGTTTTTCCTATTCGCGACTAACAACTGAGTTCACCAAAGCCGTTAAATATTGGATTACAAGTTGGATAGGGACGTGAACATGAATCAACGGAGGCGATAATGTGCTGCGCGTGAACTAAAATGCATTCCTGCGAATAACTGTACAGGAATTTCTAGGAACTGCGGTACCATGCAAATGAAATGATGACCTCTCTCGCGAATGTTCGCGAGAAACAGTGCGGCTCGACGGAATAGTCGCGCCGGTGAGCAGCCCCTAAAAGAAGCTCATCGATGAGAGCCGTAATCAGCTTCATCGACTTGACTAGAATACATAAGAGTCGTGAATTATATGATGATGATGATAAATTGTCTGCACGCTCGTTTGGATTATTTTTCTTGTCGAAGTTCGTCTCCATCCAACACGCCCTCAATCATGCCGAGGTGCTGAAACGACGAGGAATTACGACGCATATGCTGCGCTCGCAGATTATGTGCGGGTAAAGTAAAGAGTTTTGCCCCCGCATGCAAACCTTTATAGTCCGATACCGTCGAACCACCACTACCGCTGCTCTGAGCCTTCGGGCCCATCCCTCCGCCCACCGCGGTGCCGCCATCCAGCATCGCGGTTTGTTGCATCATCTGATGCTGTCCTTGAAATGAAGCGTCGGGTTGGTTAAACATTGAATTGTAACCGAGCGAAAACATGGTGCCCTGAAGGTCAGCTCCGTTCATGCCCTGCATGTTGGCCATCGATGTGACGTAATTTGCCATCATTTGAGCATTCTGGTTGAACTGTTGAGGTGGAGGTGATTGCGATGGTTGCGGTATTTGCGAAGACCCTTGCTGAGAAAGTCCTTGAACTTGCTGACTGTATTGAGATTGCAGCATTGGAAGCGGCGGGAAAGCCATCCCTTGAGCTCCACCGACGTCGAACGCCGCGGCGCCGCCGCCGCCGAGTAACGGGTTCGCTCTGAGCATCGCGGCAGCCATGCTATGCGTGCTGTCGCTCTCGCTGCTGCGAGTCATCGACCAATCGAGTGATGCGCTCGACTGACGCGGTGAACCATTCTGCGGTGACCCACTCCCCGTCGGTGAAGGCGTGTTCGGTGAGACGTTGCCGCAGAAGGCGTTGCCAAACGCATCCGTTGGCACGCGCAACTGCGACGTTTGGTGCGCAAAAAAGCAAGCCCGGCGATCGCACGCGCCACCATCTTTACACAGTTGCGTGCGGTATCTCGAAGGGTGAAGCCAGCACTCGAACACGCCGTGCGCGTATTCGCAGACGTCGCCGCGCGGGCACGAGCCCTTCCGAAACTCTGGACACGCCGTACCCGAGTAATTGAACCTCCTCGGATCGCGCCTTCTCGCCTTCTCTCCGGGATGCGTGTACGGACACTCTGTCCAATCGTGCGCTCTAGTTCGCGAACACCGACGAATCTTGAATTCGTACATTCTGAATTCATCACTCATCAACGTCTCCGGATCGGGATCTTGCAACATGCCCCCCTGTGAGTTCACCGCCGCGCCCGAGCCTTGCCCGTGTCCTCGACCGTTGCCCCCCGTGCTGACGCCACTCCCTCCCGAACTCGATCCACCTCCGTCCGAACCGTTCATCGTCACCTCACTCGTCGTCCCGGGAAGACAATCGGCCGGCACTCGCCCGTACGTGTCGCGCGCGTTTCTATCCGCTCCAAACAGCAACAGCGTCTTAATCGCATCCGTACTCAGCGCCGCACCGCCAGCCGCCGCGCAGTGCATGGCGGTGCATCGCTCCTCATCTTCACTTCGTAAATTCGGATCCGCTCCCATCTGTAATACGTACAACAACACCTCTAACGACCCGTGCGAGGCGGCCACCATGCACGGCGTTCGCCTCTGCCTCTCCAAACCTTTCCCCCCGTTTCTCGGCTCCGCATACCAGTCTCCCATGAAATCCACCGGCACGCTCTCTCGCTCCAACAACCATCTCACCTGCGCGAGATCGTTCGACGCCGCCGCCGCGAGAACGGGCGACGTGCTCAGAGACATGTCGTCGTCGTCGTCTCTCGCCTGATTAGTACCGAAAACGCGCGCGTCTCCGTCAGTCGTTCGCGTTCGCGTTCGCGCTCGCGCTCGCGTCGCGCCTTCTCCACGCCGCACAGACGCATCACTCGTATCCCCCCCACGCACACACGCGTCCCCTCTCTTCACGCCCACCCGTGATCGCGTCTCCGCGCCCTCGTCCCCCGCGTCCCCGCGCCCGCGCGGAGAGATATCCATCCATCACCCCGCGCGGGCCGATTCCAGCGCGGCGCCGTTGACCCCTCGCGCGCCTCCTCCTCGCCCACCGACCGCTCGTTCAACCCCGCGCGCGAGACGACGCGCCTCGAACGAAATCCCCCCATCGATCCATCCCCATCGTCTCCTCCGCGCGCGGTCGCGCGTCCCACTCCACGCGCGCCATCTCCGCGCTCGCCCGTCGGGATCGCGCGCGGATGGTTGCGCGCATTCATCATGAAGCGCGTCGCGCGCGTCACGGATACGCGCGTCACGTCTCACATCGCGCGCGCACGTCGTCATCGTTCGCGCGCGTTCGCGTTCACACGTTCGCTCGCACCTTCACTCACGCCTTCGCTCGCACGCGCGCACGATCGCCCCTCGCGCACGAGAGATCCGGCGTCGCGTATCGCGCGAAACGCCTCGCGCGCGGATTACCGAGCGAATGAATGCGATGCGCACGCGACCGCGTCGACGCGCGTCGATCCGTACGGACGGACGGACGGACGCGAGGTATTATATATCGTCGCGTCCGTCGACGGAGACACACACCCACACCGCGCGCGTCCGTCCACGCGCCGCGACGCTCGCCTCGCGCGATGGACGCGTCGCGCACTCGCGGTCGGCGCGACGACGGGACGAGGCGAGTCGGGGTCGATCGATCGATCGATCGATCGATCGAGACCGAGACCGATCGATCGATGAAATCGATCGAGACCGACACCGATCGAGCGCCCACTGATCCGTGAAGTGGATACATTCTTGAGTCACGACCGGTGATCGAGAAGGGGTCGGGACCACCCCGACCGACCGTCGTTCTCCCGTGGATCGAGGCGCGAGCGCGCGCGAGCGGTGTGGATGGGTCGTGGATGGGTCGTGACTCGTCGATTCGTCCATGGGGGTGTAAAAATATCTCCGCGTCGACCGCGCGCGTATCTTTTCTTTTACGCCGTCCTCGCGCGTCGCGCGCGGGCGTCGCGCGGGCGATGTTCGGGGTGGATCGGGTCGAGGTTTCGGTCGCGATCGTGCGTCGTCGGTCGCGATCGCGAAGGCGCGGGGGAAGGGGGCGGGGACGCGAGAGAGGGGTGAATCTGTGCACGAATGAATGAACGCGCGGATGGATGGATGGATGAAACGGATGAATGAATGAAACTGAAATGAATGAATGAAGGTTTTTTGAATGAAATGAATGCACTCTTCGTCTCGACTCGACTCGACTCGACGATGGTCGTTTGGCTTGATTTTATTTTTGTTTGTCGAGCTGGGCGCGGCGGCGAGACTGGTGCTCGATGAAGTCGCGCCAGTTCTTCGCGGCGGCGTAATCGCCGACGAGGAAAAAAGCGGCGGCGACGCTAAAGGCGCCGGCCCAGACGCCGACGATGAAGACGCTGAGAACGACGGCGGGCTTGGCGTGTGCGAAATGGAAAATTTCCTTGGACGTCGAGCGCACGAGCTCGCGGACGATGAGAAGCTTGGATGGTTTCTCGAAGACGACGGCGTTCGTCGTCTCGTCCACGGCGTACCCTCGCGCGTACGCGTTCCGACGCAACGGTCTGTGTTTCACGTACTCCCGAAACGCCTCCAGCGTCCGAGCTCCCGTGTACTCGTGCACCTTGGCGTCGTTGAAAAATAATATCGTCGGGAACGCTTTAATGTTGAATTTTTCATTCAACGCCTTGGCCCCGACGCCGCTCGCGTCGACGGAGAGCACGACGACGCCCTCCGCCGCGGACGCTCTCGCGAACTCGTCCCACACCGGCGCCAATCGTTTACAGTGCCCACACCAAGGCGCGTAAAACTTGGCCGCGATCACCGCGTTCGCGCTCGCCTGCGCGAGATATCCCTCCACCGCCCCCGCGCGCATCTCAATCGCGGTCTCTCGCGCCTCCGTCGTCGTCTCCGTCGCGCGCGCGACGCCCACCGTCACCGCGAGCATCAATGCGAGCATCACCGCGACGACGCGTCCGCGCCCGCGCGAACACCTCGCGACGCCCGTCGTCGCCATCGCGCGCGTCGAGATGACGAGACGACGAGGCGCAACGGCACACACGATGCATCGTGCGTCTCTTTCGTCGTCACAGACGCGCGCGATGGCGTCGACGACGACGCGCACGACGACGAAGGCGACGATGACGACGCGCCGCGTCATCCCGAACGCGGGACGTCGCGTCGCGTCGACGAGGGTTCGAACGCGCGCGCGCAGAGACGATGTTGACAATCGAGACGATGATGACGCGGCGACCGCGCGCGCGGTGTTGGCGCGCATGGCGTCGTACGATTGGTTGAGCGCGGGGATGGGGTCGTGTCTGTGCGCGGGGTATTTCGTGTGGCGAGGTTCAGAGGTCGGATCGTCGTTGGCCATCGCGGCGACGGCGACGATCGCGGCGGTGGCGTTCGAGGAGATGATTCGAGAGGGCGAGCGCGGCGGTTGGTGAGCGGGACGGGACGGGACGGGACGGGACGGGACGGGCGTGTGTGTGTGTTTTAGAAGGTTTAGTATACTTTTTACTGTTTGTGGTTTTATGTATGTAGTGTGTATCATTCACGTGACGACGACGTCGCGTCGCGCGCGCGGCGGAGGAGCGCGCGCCACCGATCGGCGTCGCGCGCGGCGTCGGCGTCTCGAACGAGCGCGAAGAGGGCGCCGGCGGTCATGCCCTCGGTGGCGTGGCACACCAGCGTCGCGTTCGCCTCGTCTCCCGTGCGACGATGAGACGCGGCGTGCGACGAGTGAAGGCTGGATGATGCCGCGCGCTCGAACGCGCGACGGACGATGAGGCGACGTCCGCCGTAATCCGGCGCCGGCACTCGCAGACGCGCGTCGAACATTTTGTCGAAACCTTTCGGATCCGCGATGGATGATTTGAGGGATTTCACCGTTCGTGTGCACAGCACGGTGACTCGTGAACCCGGTTTGAGCAGTTTGATCTCCTTCAACAAGTCTTTGCGCAGTTTACGCGCGGCGTCGCCGTCGGCGGATTTTGATTTTTTACCCGTGCCAGGAAAATATAAATCGACGTCTCGAATGAAGACGACGCTGGGTGCCGACACCTTTGCGGCTTGGAAGACGCTTTTGAGCAGAGACTTTGCGTTGTCTCCGCGCGCTTCAGCGCGAGCGATTCGATCCGGTGAGAGGTTGTACAGCGCGCACCCCGCCTCGGCGGCGCACAGGCGCGCGAGGTACGATTTTCCATTCATTCCTCGTCCCTCCAACAAAACGCACTTGAGGTGAGGTGCGAGCTCGTGCACGCGCTTGGACGTCAAAGGCGTCGTCACTGAAACGGCCAAGATGTGGCGAAGCTGATAGATGTCGAGCATGGTCGAACTCGCGTCGTCGTCGTCGTCGTCGTCGCCGCGACGTTCTCCGCCCGCGCCGAGATAGTCGTCCAAGCGCGCGTCGAGAGGCGTCATCTCGATCATCTCAGCCCTGACCAAGTCGGCGAACACCTTGGGGTCGATCGTTTGGGCATCCACGGCGTTCTTTTTGCTCTTTTTCGTTTTCGTCTTTTTGGGCGTCGCCTTCTTCGCGGTCGTCGTAGACGCCGCCGTCGTCTTCGCCGACGGCGCCTTTTTCTTCTTCTTCGCCGCCGTCTTCACCTTTTTCTTCTCAGACTCCAGAGCGCGCATCTCTTCCTCGACTTCCACTTTCAGCGAGTTCGTAACCTCTGAAAGAACGGTAGTTTGTACGTCATCCACATCGAAAGCGTTCAAGCGCGCGCTCGGTTCGTCTCCCCACCTACGTGTGTACCTGTCGAACGCGCGACTGAATTCGGCGTGGAAATCTTCATCCTCGTCCGCGACGATGTGTTCCGGATTTTTCGCGTCAATCTGGTTCTTCGAAGGCTGTTTCGCGTCGGTCGCGTTCATCACTTTCTCGGCGTCGTCACCGGTCTCTTCCGCCTCTAGCGAGGCTTTGATGTCGCGCTTGATGCTTTCCCGACGAGAGGCGAGCAATTCCGCGCGAATCTTCGCTGCGAGCGCGGAGAGAGCCTTCTCACTGCGTTCCCGTCTCTCCGATCGACGTTTTCGCTCACTCGCGGCGTCTGAGTCTTCATTCGACGACTGGTTCCGCGTCAACATGCCCAGATGTTCGAGCTCAAGCCTCGCGTCGGCGTTCGTCTTCGCCCTCGACGCGTGTCCTCGAAACGCCGCCTGAATCTTCACCGCCGCCTCTTCCGAGGAGAATTCACGCGCGCGAACGGGCGACGCGACGTCGCTCGAAGTTTCGACGCGTGTTGCGTTGACGTTTTCGACCTCGTCGTCGCGTTCGCATCCAGCGTCCGCGTCCTCGACGCCACCATCGCCCTCGGTCGCCGCCTCGCTATTTTTACGCTCGGTCTCCGCCTCCGCCGCCGCGAGAGCGATCCTCTCGTTCCACGCCACCCTCGACTCGCGCGCGCGCTCGACCGCACCCCTCGGCGTGAACGCCGCGAACGCATCCGGCGTAGATTTCGCGTCCACGAGCGCGTCCTCGAGGTCTCGCGTCCCTTTTCTCGCCGCCTCGAACGCCGATTCGACTCTCCACGCTAAATCAATCTCGAGCACCTCCAGCGCCTCGCTCGCGTCCGCCCACCGCTGCGCGTGCGTCATCGCGTCCACGCACCGTCGTGCGAGACCGTGCGCGCGCACGCGCGCGACGTACGCGTCCACCTCGGCGTCATCGCGCGACGCTCGGCCGCTTCCGGGGCCGCGCTCGTTCGACCTCGAACCGTCACCGGTCGAGACCGACGCGCGCGGTCGACGCGCGCGCGGCGCCGGCGCCACCTCGAGCGCTCGCGCGCACGCGTCGCGGAACTCGCGCTCGATGGCGCGATCGGACATTCGTCGTCGTCCGCGCGCGCGCGCGATCGAGCGTCGCCGTGTGAGGCGCATCGGCGCGACGGCAGTCAACGACGGGCGCGAGCCATGGCGTCGTCGTCGCCGACGTCCGCGGTGGACGCGAGCGAGGGGAGGCGTAAAAAGAAGCGCAGATCGAAGCGCGACGACGACGCGACCGCGTCGGCGGCGAAGCGGGCGAAGAAACCGCTGAGCGCGGTGGAGATTGGGAAACTCTTCGTGGCTGGCGGCGACGTACGCGAGCTCACCGCGCGCGCGCGAACGGGCGAGGACGCGAGCGGAAGCGAGGAAGAGGACGATGGGAACGATGTCTCCGTTCCAGCCGTGGACGTCGACGCTCTCAGGGCGTCGTACGCGAAGAGCGAGAAGCACGTGACGACGGCGGCGGGTTTTGACTTTACGCGCGGTTTCGAACCGGAGACGGCGACGTGGTCTCTCTTGGGAGGGGGCGGTGAAAAGGCGGCGAATGAGGACGCAAAAGGCGCGACGGAGACCGTCGTCGAGGAGGGCGCCGCCGTCGAGGCGCGCGAGGTCGAGGCGAAGCGTAAACCTGCAAAGAAACCCAAGCGTAAAATCGTGCGCGAGGTGCGCCCGGCGGTGAGTCGAGCCGCTGTCTTAGGAATCGACAAAGATTCGGGGATAGACGATATCGTCGCCGCGTGGCGCGCGCCCGATGAGAAGGAGATGTTGGATAAATGGCACGAGGAGCGCGATAACTGGCGCGATGATTATAAAAAGAAGAGACGCGCGGCACTTCGGTTGCGAAAGGGCATAGGGGCGACGATTCAAGCGTGAGACGTCTCACGCGCGTAGTCTTTAGGAACACTCATGTACAGTAGGACGGTTAGTGATAGGCTTTAACATCACGCGCGCGTTTCTTAGATATTACATGTGCTTGATTCGTGTGAGCGTCTTAGGCGACTCTGTGCGGAGGCGTCGCTCGCGACCTCGCAGTGTAATGAACGTTGCTTCCGCCCCATTCCATGTCCAAACGCGCGAGTTCCTCGCGAACTTCGTCCAAATCTTCGTACGTCACCTCGACGTGTTCGACTTCGTACGTCTTGATGCAGGATTTGACGAGGATCATCGCCGATTTCACCGCCGACGGAGCGCCTCGAATGTACACCGCGTTCTTGTCCCAGCCGATGTTGATGTTCGCCCCCGTGCGTTGTTGGATGTCGGTCACCTTGGCACCACCTTTGCCGACGATCATGCGCAACGCTAGTTCCGGCACATCTTCGATGGTTTCGTGCGCAACTTCCAACATGTCGCGAGCTCGAGAGACTTCCAACGCATCCTTACCGACGATGCGAATGGTGCGCTTTCTCTGGTCCACCACGACGCGGTCAATATCACAAACCGATCGAACGTGGTTCAATTTCTCACCGCCGTCCATCAATAAATCTTGCATAGCCTTATACCCGAGGGTGAACTCGCATCGAAGTCCGGCGGTGATTTCGTCTTGAATTCGTCGTCGTTCGTTTTCCAACATGTTCGCCGCCGCGGTGCGGCGTCGGATGCGCGCTAGATCTCCGAGCGTGGCCTCGACGAGCGCATTGACGCGAGTGAGCGCGTGAGTAAACTTTTCGCCGTCGCACTCGAGCCCGACGAACAAATCTCCGGTGGCGACATCCTCGCACACCTTCATCGTGACGTGACCGTCTCCGCAAGACATCGATTCTTTGAGCTCATGAATCAGTTCTCGTCCACCATCCGCGCGTACCCAGGCCCAGAGCGAATTTTCCATGCGTAACGCGTCGCGCGTGCGCGAGGAGAGCCAGTCGCGCGCGTCCTCCGCGTCGATGGGAAGCGGCGGGAGAGCTGGAGCCGCCGGCGAAGCCTTACGCTCCGACGTCGGTTGTCGGCTTTGACGCTGTTGCGGCTGCTGACGCGACGGAATCGGCGACGTCACGGAGTCTCGAGGACGTTGTTTCCTCTCTCGCTGTCGTGGGTTCTTCGTCTCGGTCGCGTCCTCGACGGCTCTCGGCGTCGATTTCGCCTTGGGCTTCTTCTCCGGCGTCTTCTTCGCCGGCGTCTCCTTGGCGACGTCGGTCGTCCTTCTCGACCGGTCCGTTCCCTTCGCAACGTCCTTCGCGGCGGCGCGTTCGTCGCCCGTCGTCTCGGTCTCCTTCGACGTCTTGCCGGCGCGCGCGTTTCGCGTCCTCTTCGCCCCGTCCTCGCCCGTCTTCTTCTCACCAGAAGCCTCGGCGTCAAACAGCGGATTATCAGTCAACGGCGCGTCGTTCGCCGCCGCCGTCTTTTTCTTTCGCTCGTTCCTCTTCTTCCCTCTGCCCGTTCCACCGTTCACCTCCGTCGTGGTCGTCTCGGTCGCGGTCTCGGTCTCCGTCTCGGTCTTCGCATTCGCCTTCGCATTCGCCTTCGTCTCCGTCTCCGTCGTCACCGCCGTCTTCTTCCCGCGCGCCGCCGCGCGTCTCTTCCCGCGCGCCGTCGTCCTCTCGCTCGTCGTTTTCACGCCATCACCGCCCTCGCGATCGTCGACGGCGTCGTCATCTTTCGGAATCGTCATCGTCGCGCGCGTCGTCCCATCCTTCTTCACCGTCCTCGTCCTCGACCGCGTCTTCGCCACCGACGACGCGGACGACTCCGTCGTCGCCTCCGTCGTCGTCGTCGTCCCCGTCGTCTTCGTCTCCGTCGTCATCGGAACGCGACGACGCGCGATGCGGTCAATCGTCGCGTCGACCGATGACGATGGATGATGATGATGCGCGCGCATCGAGTGTCCGATTGTCCGATCGTGTCCGAATGTCCGAACGTTGTGACCCGCTCGATCGGCCGACGGCACTACTTTGTACACTATACGGCGTCCACGTGTATGCCATACCGGCACCGATGACGTACTACTACTTGTAGTTACGTATACGTAGTACCGATCTCGCGAACAAAAA
>Ga0181569_10000773_pt1 | contig 24631 bp, 15 predicted proteins | sample 101ome_19_FD_132452 | JGI IMG/M metagenome (GOLD analysis project Ga0181569, IMG submission 132452) | Coastal salt marsh microbial communities from the Groves Creek Marsh, Skidaway Island, Georgia - 101405AT metaG (megahit assembly) | ecosystem: Environmental > Aquatic > Marine > Intertidal...
CGACGGCGAGAGTGCCGAAGCGGGCTTATCTCGACGAGGCGTCCCCGGGGCTAAACTCATTCGATCGAAGCTTGATGGAAAAGCAAAGAAAGGGAAAGAAAACACTTCGGTGGAAGAAACGGCATAGAAACATCTACCACCACGCGCCGCGCTGTACTCACCATTTAAAATCACACTTATACACAGTCGATCATCAAAGTTGAAATAAACATGTACCGGTATGTACTAATTTTATCTCACTACAAGCACAGACGCTGCGTTCTCTCAATACATAATTTATAGTTTTCTTTTGTTTCTTAAATCCGTCACTCAGAGAGCATCCTTCGCGAAATAACCGTACGCCCAGGGAATGCTGAGCGTAAATTTCACGGCGAGATGATTCATCCACTGTCTGTCCACGATGCCATCCTTGAAGAATGTGTACACGCTCTCTTGCCAAAAGATGACGATGACGCACAGACACTCGATGAAGACGTGGAGCAGACAATATCGTTTCTGCAACACGGGAGGAAACGACGACATTGCGATGTTCATGGTGACGACGCACGACCAAATGCCCACGGCGAGATAGTTGACGATGGCGTACTCCAACTTTGAGCCAACCTTGAAGTAGTACAGCTCGACGGGGTCCGCGTACGCAAAGGAGAACGCGTACAACGTCAACATCACCCAGTTGATGAGCATGACGGCGTGCGCCGTACACGCGGGCTTGTACCACTTCCTCACCGGAGCCAACGCCTGCGCCGAGACGTTATTGTAGACGTACATGAGCACAAAGCAGGTGGAGAGTGAAAATCTTCGGACGAACGAGTCTAGGGTGATGTTATACCTGTCCAGCCCTCGGCCCTGCGTGCCCTCGAACATGAGCAGCGCCGCCTGTAAATAATTTCCTATCGCTAATCCGCACACCCATCTCTCTTCTACGCGCTCCTCCCTGTGTCCGAGCACAATCAACGTCTCGAGCACCAATCGCACGTGAATCACCGTGCACCACATCGACATGGAATAAAATGGTCTCGTCCCCTCATCAGACGCAAAGTACAACTGCGCCGCGTTTTTCCCAAACCACGAAAACGGCGCCCCGCTCAAAGCCTGCACCGCGTGCACCGCGCACGTCGTCCACAACGCCGTGCGCGCCCTCGCCCCTCTCCCGATCGCGCCGACATCCTTCGTCGTCGCCCCGCTCCCACCCGTCGTCCTCGTCCCACCGCTCGGCGTCAGCACCCCACCTCCCGGCCCTTGACTCCGACTCCGACTCCGACTCCGACTCGCGCTCCGCGTTCGCCCTCGCCCTCGGCCCGCGCCGCCGGCGTCCGATTCGCGCGCCTCCCTCGACGTCGTCCGCCCGCTCTTCCCCGCCCCTCCCGCCCCTCCGCGCGCGCCGGACCCCGATCGCGTTCCCGACCTCGCCGACGTTCTCGAATGCGTCGCCATCGCTCGTCGCGCGCGTCGTCCCCGTCTCGCGGCGCTCCACCCCTCCCGAGTGAATGAATCGCTCGAGCAATCGAGCGAACGAGTCACGACGCGCGCGAAACCACCGCTCGTGCGCTCGTCCGCGCGGTCGTCCGGTCACTCTCGATCGACCGTTCGACGCGCGTCCGTTCGCCCGTTCGCGCCGACAACTGCGCGCGCTCGATCGAATCGATCGACGGATTCGACGCGCGCGCGATCGATCGATCGAGTGTGACGAGTGACGAGTCACGACTCGAGAGTCATGTGTGAGGAGTGACGAGTGACGAGTGACGAGTCACGACTCGAGAGTGACGAGTCACGAGTCGCGCGTCGACCGCGCCGACATCCATCACACGACGACGACGGCGCGCGCACCGCCGGATCGACCGATCGATCGATCGATCGTCGTCGCGCGTCGAGAGGAAGGACACCGAGGGATGGTGTTGTACGAGGCGATGATCCTCGTCAGCGCCAAGGCGCCGCGAACGGCGTGCGCGGACGTGTTGAGACGATTGGGGACGCGCGTCTTGGACACCGGGGGGGTGGTGACGGACGTCGCGTCGTACGGCGCGAGGACGTTGGCGTATGAGTTTCGACGACCTGGGGAGAAACACTTTGAGGTGCGTCGTCGTGCGTCGCGTCGCGTCGTGCGTCGTTCGTGTGGTGGGTGTGGGGGGGGGGGCGAGAGAGCGCGGGCGCGCGGGCCGCGCGAGGGTTGGACGCGCGAGAGAGAGAGAGAGAGCGGCGAAGGGACGCGCGAGGGGAGGGTGTGCGTCGTCGAGGCGCGACGAGGGATGTGAACGAGAGTGCGCGAGTGTGCGCGAGCGTGTGACTGACGGTGGTGATTTGTGGATGGGGCGTGCGCGCGCGCAGGCGCAATTCGTGAAGATGACGTTCAACGCGCCGCCGAGCGTCGTCGCCGACGCGGAACGCGCGTTACGCCTCGATGAACGGGTTTTGCGGTGGATATTTACGAAACAACGCGCGTTGAAGCGTTTGAATGATTTCAAGGCGAGAGACCCGCGGAATCCGAACACGATACAGAGTTATAGCGGTCGGAAGTGAGGACGCGGAGGAGACGCGGAGGACGAGGCGCGCCGAGAGGCGGGACGTCGGTTCGGTGTGTAGCTTAGAAATGGTGTAGGTGCGTCCTGTGAGCGAAGTGTGCGCGTGAGGTGCAAAAGAACGTTCCACCATGGTCGCTCGCCCGGCGTCTAGATTTTGCGGATGACGAACAAAATTTAGTTATCCCTGTCTTACGCGCCAAGGCCGGCGTTTGCGTGATGATCAAGTTATTAGCTCTAACCGACGCAAAAAGCCGCCGGGCCGAGGACGATCGTGGAACGTTACACGTGGTTCGCACGTGCATATATATTCTTTCTTTCTTTCTTTTTCTCGTCTTTTTCGCCGTCAAAGGTTGCCGATGAGGATGAAATCTTATCTTAGCGGATTTCTCTGATTTTTCGTGAGGAAACTCAAGACACTGTTACACATCACCAAGGCATCTTTGACGAGGCAAGACTGCGTGTCGGGAACGTGGACGATGATAATCTACATATTCGGATTCCCTCAGAGCTTGAGCTGTGATCGAACATGTACCAGCCTGACACGTTTTCCTGCTCGCGATTTGTTCTTGTTTGTTTTTTCTTTCGACGACGCGAGTCTCCGGTGATGAAGACAGCAAGGGCGTTTCTCAAAGAAACCATTCGCAGTGCCCGAACTCTAGAGTTTTCGCTACCGATTCGTCGGATGCCTAGCTTGAGAACTAGTGCAGGCCCCACCTTCCTTGGATGTCTGAGGAGACTCGAAACGAAAACTTCTTCTTTCTCGCCTCGCGCTTTGAGTGGGAGAACCGCGACTGACCTCGCGTTTGTTTCCCACCGCGCCGCAGCAGAAACGTTTTACTTAGAGGATACCATTGTAAATTAAAAAAGAAGTAATTAATTATACGCAACACAAGTCAAGAATCATCGCGCGCGCAGTGACTACCACTGAATCTGATCGCCCGCGTAATCGAACAAGTTTCCGCTCGACGTCTCCAAGTCGGCGTCTCCGATGACTTCGAGCAAACGCGTCACGGCGTATTCCGGCGTGAACAACTTATCCGCCGGCACGTTCTTCTTGAACGGCTCGCTCAATTTCGTATCCACCGTGCCCGGATGCACGCACATGGCGATGATCGGATGCTTCTTCCTCGCGAACTCGACGGCGGCGTTTCTCGTCAGTTGATTCAACGCCGTCTTCGACGCCCTATACGAGTGCCATCCCCCCAACTTATTATCCCCCACGCTGCTCACGCGCGCCGACCAATTCGCGATCACCGGTACGTGTCCACTCCCACCCTCTCTCGAGTTCACCTCCGCCGTCTTGAGCATCAACGGCGAGAAATGTTTCATCATCATCGTCGGCCCCACCGCGTTCACCGCGTACGCGCGGTGCAAGTGCGCCGCCTCGGTTCTCGCGATGGACGTCTCCGGTCGCATCTTCCCATCGCTCAACACCGCGCTGACGTTCGCCATGAAATCTAATCGTCCCACCTCTCGCATCACCGTCTCGACCGCCGCCTCGATCGTGGTTTCGTCCTCGACGTCGACTCGCGCCGTGACCAGGCGCGCGCCGTGTTTGTCGCGCAGCGCGCGCAACCCGTCCGACCCTTCGGGATCTCGACACGTCGCGACGACGATCCCGCCCCGCGCGCGACCGCGAAAGAGCTCGGCGTCGCGCTCGAGCATCTGTCTCGCGAGCTCGAGTCCGATGCCTCGCGACGCGCCCTGCACGAGCGTCGCGAACGGGGGCGCGTCGTCGACGTCGGTGATGACGTCGCTTTGAGTCGCGTTGGGGCGTGGATGATGATGGGCGCCGGGACGCGGTGGTGCGGCGGTGCGCGCGACCGCGCGGTGCGTCGCGACGAGCGCGCGGGTGAGTCCTCGCATGGGACGCGGTCGGGCGGGCGGGGACGGCGCGCGCGGGCGTGTGCGGTCGAGGGGCGCGCGCTCGAACACTCGAGCGAGTCTGCGTCGTGGTGATTAATTACAGCGCGTCCGAGAACCATTCGAACGCGAGCGTAGAGACGATGTGCGACGCGACGCACGCGTCCGACGCCCACCTACCGCGCCTCGGTCGGGGTCTTCGTCTTGAGCTGAAGCGCGTGAATCGGATTATTCATCTCCTCGCTCAGCGCGTCGTAAATCATGCGGTGTCTGAGCACCTGGCGCTTCCCCTCGAAGGCTTCGCTCACCACCTCCACCTTGAAGTGCGTCTCCGCGCTCGGATCACCGCGGGCGGGATTACCCACGTGTCCCGCGTGCGCGGCGCTCTCGTCGATGACGACGAGAGACACGGGCGCGAGCGCCCGCGTGAGCTTTTGGGTGATGGCGTTGTAGACGGGGCGGCCGACGTTCATGGGGGCGCCGGCGGTCTCTTGGCACGCACCACCGTCCGGTTGCACGCGCGGAATCGTCGTTCGCGCGCGGTGAGCGGCGGGGCGAGCGCGCGCGGTGGTGGGACGGACGACGACGGACGCGCGCGTCGCGAGGGTCGGCATAGACGCGAGAGTCGCGAAGTGAGGCGACGGGGACGGCGAGGCGGACGCGGACGCGGACGCGGACGCGGATGGCGAGGTGGACGCGGACGCGCGTATCGACGCGAGACGATGTGATGGTGTGGATGCGTGAAAGATGCGACGTTACACGACGTGAGCGTCTCTGGTGACGGGAATCGCCGACGCGCGTCGCGTCGGCGGCTCGGTCGGCGCGACGCGAACGCGTTCGAACGCGTCGTCTCGTCAGAGCATCGACCGAATCGTTCAGGCTTTCGTGTACATCTTGGCCAGGTCGTCCAACGAGTGATCCAAGTGGCAGCAAAAGTCGGTGTCGACGTTTTGCTTGCACTTCATGGCGTTTTGCATGACCAAGTGGTGAATCTTCAACGCGTCGACGTAATCCTCCGGAGACATCTCCGCCGCCTTGACGCGTTGGCACAGGCAGTACTCACCGATCATGGTGATGATCTTCGAGCAGTGTTCTTCCTTGGTCATCACCCATCGCATGGATTGGTTCAACTTGACCGGATCCGAGAGTCCGCTCGCCAACTCGTTGATTTGCGTCATCGCCTTGCGAATCGTCGCGCTCATCTCCCGAAGTTGCGCCACCATGGCCGGATCGTCGAAGATTCCGCACGGCACTTGGCAGTGACCACCGCGCACGCGCATGCGCGCGTGCACGGTGCATTCATCCTCCAACGTCGTGTCGCCTTCGAGGCGCGCGCCTCGAGACGTGGTGAGGTAATCAAAGCGCACGCCTCGGTTTTCGAGCGCGCCTTCGAGCGCGCGCGCCGTGCGCGCGCCTTGAACGACGACCGTGGTGCCCTCAACTGCGCGCGAATCGAGCGCGAATCGAGCGCGTCGTCAGTCAGTCATCGCGAACGCAGTCGTCGTCGTCGGCGTCGTCGTCGCGTCATCGAGGTTCCGTCAATTCTCGGGGCACTCATCGAGCGAACGAATCACCGTCGAACGCTCGACCGGCGCGACATCTCCGAGCCGGTCGCGTCCGTTGCGTCGCGCGGTGACCGAGCGCGATCTCGCGTCGCGTCGCGCGTCGCGTCGCGCGCACCGGTACGAGCGAAGATTTGCATTTGTGGCGAGTTTGTTACGTCCACGCGTCAAAGTTTGACGCCGACGCGTCGTCGCGCGCGCATGTCGTCGTCGACGACGACGACGAAGGCGCGTCTCGCGCGCGAGAGAGACGGTCTCGGGATCTCGCGCGCGGCGACGCGACGCGCGCGATGGCGCGCGACGGTGCGCGGGCGCGCGAGACGGGACGACGGGGGGCGAGGCGAGGGGAAGGCTGGGGAAGACGTCGGACGCGAGCTGTACCGATTAGCGTCGACGGGAACGCGCGAGCGCGACGAGAGCGCGTCGAAAAAAGCGCACGCCATCGTGTGCGCGCGCGCCGAGGAGGCGGCGAGGAGTGACACGACCTCGTTGACGACGAAGGAGTGGAACTTTGCCCTTCGAGCCGCGGGGCGCGCGCGCGAGGACGAGGACGCCAAGGCGCGCGTTCGCGACGTGTGGAGTCAGATGCGACGGGAGATGGCAAAGCCGAGCGAATACACGCTGGACGAGCTGGCGAGAGGGCTGTGTCGAGGATCGAGGGATGTCGGTGCGACTTTGGCGACGCTGCGGGAGGCGGTGTCGTCGGGGGCGACGATGACTCCGTTCGCGCTCGACGGTCTCATCGTGCCGTGTATGCGCGAGGTGCAGACGTTTAAGCGTGAGAATTGGAACAAGGCACGAGATGAGCCGAGGGAACGAGTCATTGTCGACGCAATATCCGAGGTGTGGGCGAGTGGGAGAGGATACCATTCGCAGTATTCGCTCGCGAACACGATGAAGACGTTCCAACTGTGTGGTCGCGAAGATAAAGCCATGGAAGTGTTTTACGAGGGCGAGGTCGAAACGATAGATCACGTTGTACTGCGCGTTGCTTTGCAGTGTTTGTCCAAGTTGAAGGGCGTTGAAGCCGCCGAGGCGCTCTACCGTGAAACCAAGCGCAAGGGCGACGTGGAAGTCGGGACCATGCACGCGAATGTTTTACTGTATGGGGCGGTAAACGAGGGTAACGTCGCGTTCGCGACGAATCTGTTCGATCGAATGCTCGAAGGGAGCGAACCGGCGCCCGATTCACAGTCGCTCACTCGCGTCCTTCTGGCGTGCGCAAAATCAAAGGAAGCTGACATCGCGATGCGCTACTTGGAAAAGGGGAGGGAAGCGGGCGTGGTGTATAAAATAGACACTTTGGACGCTCTGTTGAAAGCGTGCGCGGACAGTGGTAGGGCATCTGACGCGCTCGGTGTGTTTATGGACGCGATTGAAGCCGGGATGGAGCCCACGGATCGTACGTTCACCCTACTCATGGAATCGTACGGAGACGTCGTCGCGCAGCCTGGACAACTCGAGCAGGCGCTCACCATCATGGAGATGGGCTCATTTTTGAATGTGAGAATCACGGAGCGCATGACGACGGTCATGCTTCAGCTGTGCGTCTCTGGGAATGATTTAGAGCGTGGACGCGAGGAGTTGCGAAAGCTGTGCGCGCGCGGAGTGAAACTCACGTGCAAGAGCACGCTGAGCGTCCTAGCGCCGCCATACGCTGCGAACGGCGATATCGATGGTGCCGTTGATATCATCAGATTTGGGCGCGATTTAGGCATCCCGATCGAAGGCGGGGTATTTATTCAATGCATGAACAAGTGCAAGGTTCGCGCTGACGCGACGGGCGCTCTCTGTCTCTACCGAGTCGCCAGAGACGAGTTCGACATACAACCGTCCGAGAGAATGATTGACGAATTATTTGACGTGCTCGGACGTGTCGGTATGTGGGAAGAGGCGCTTCGCATTCTCAGTGATGACGTGCTCTCGAGGGACGGTTCTTCCAAGACGGGATTCAGCGAAACAGCCGTCGCGCACTTGGTTCGCGCTTTCATCACCGCCGGCGAGCTCGAACAGGGCGTCGCCGCTCTCGAGGTCGGCAAGCTTCTCACGAACTCCGCTAATAAACTCGCGCGAGATCGTCTTCGCGCCGCGCAGCGCAGAGAGGGAAGAAAATAGTAGCACCTTGTAGTTTGCAGCCGTTAGCAGCGCAGAGAAGATGTCGAGTCGCCCACCACCGCATCGTCACTTCCCCGCGCACGATGACCGAACCCGCGGACGATGCGCGGGCAAACGCCGGTGACGCAGGTCCGGCCGACGAACCCGAGGCGGCGCCGGGCGATTGGCTCCTGGCCGCCGCGCCTCCGCCGCAGAAATCCAAGAAGCGCAAAGTGCTCGCGCACGAATCCGTCTACCTCGATGCCCTTCCCTCCGCCTCCATGTACGAGCGTTCGTTCATGCATCGCGACACGGTGACGCACGTCGCCTTCGCGTCGACGCACGACTTTTTCGTCACCGCGTCGGTGGACGGGCACTTGAAGTTTTGGAAAAAGAGACACGAGGGCGTGGAGTTCGTGAAGCACTTTCGAGCTCACTCGAGCGAAATTATCGGCCTGTGCGTGAGCGCCGACGGCGCGATGTGCGCGACGATCGGTGAGGATAACACGTGCAAGGTGTTTGATGTGGTGAATTTCGACATGATCATGATGCTCAAGTTGGACTTTCAGCCGACGGCGTGCGAGTTTATTTATCGAAAGGGCGACGCAGTGCAGGCAATCGCGATAGGAGACGATAAGGGCATCGTTCGCGTGTATGACGCGCTTTCATCGAGTGGTCAGCCCGTGAAGACGCTCGATAAGCTGCATCGATCGGCAATCACCGCGTTGCGATACAACGCCGCGCGAGCGTGCGTGATTTCCGCCGAAGCGAAGGGCGTTCTCGAATACTGGTCGTCGAGACCGGAAGAAGAGTACGCGGCGCTCACGAGCTCAAATCATCCAAATGTGGAGTTTAATTTCAAGTTGGATACGGATCTGTACGCTTTGGCCAAGGTGAAGACCGTCGCGTACACTTTGGAAGTGAGCGCGGACGGCGAGAAATTCAGCACCACGGGACCTGATAGACGAGTGCGGGTGTTCAGATGGAAGACTGGGAAACTCATCAAGGACATAGACGAATCTTTAGAATGCGCAGAAGACATCCAGCGTAGTGGAAACGAGAAGTACGTGATTGAGGACATAGATTTCGGTCGACGGCTCGCGGTTGAACGTGAAATGTCAAAGTCCCTAGACAAGTACGCGTGGCCGAATGCGATTTTCGACGAAAGCGGCAACTTTTTGATTTATGCGACGCATCTGGGGATAAAGGTTGTGAATTTAGTGACCAACCAGTGTCCGCGAATCATCGGTAAGGTTGAAAATACGGAGCGTTTCACAAGGTTAGCACTCTTCCAAGGAATTCCACAGAAAGACAAGCGGGCGAGAGGCTCTGGAAAAGATGTCAAGGTGGCGCAGAAGGATCCGACGATCGTGGCGTGCGCGTTCAATAAGGTTCGCATGTATATCTTCTCAAGTCGTGAGCCAGAGGAAGGAGACGACGCAGCGACGGGTCGTGACGTCTTCAACGAGAAGCCGCGCGCCGAGGAAATCCTCGCGGCTTCGTCCGCACCCTCTGCGAGCGCAGGACTCGCGACGAGCGCGGTGATTCACACCACCGTGGGTGATATCCACATTCAGTTCTATCCGAACGAGTGCCCGAAGACGTGCGAAAACTTTAGTACGCACGCTAGAAATGGGTACTACGACGGCGTCATTTTCCACCGCGTCATTAAAAACTTCATGGTGCAAACCGGAGATCCCTTGGGCGACGGCACCGGAGGCGAGTCGTGTTGGGGCGGTGAGTTTGAGGATGAAATCGTTCGCGACTTGCGTCACGACCGTCCATTTACAGTTTCCATGGCTAACGCTGGACCTGGAACGAACGGTTCGCAATTTTTCATCACCACGGTGGCCACACCGTGGCTCGACGGTAAGCACACCGTGTTCGGTCGCGTGACCAAAGGCTCGGACGTCGTGCAAGCGATCGAAAACGTGAAGTGCGATAAGCGCGATAGGCCGTTAGAGGACATCACGATGCTGAGTATAAAACTGAATTACAACTAGCCTTCTTGTGAGAAATCATCGTTGGAGCTCATCGTAGATCGCCGACGCGACTCCTTTCACGATGTTCACACCTCGACTCGCCACGTTCTTTACAGCTTGCAAGTCGGTGTGCGCGGCGACACGGACGCGTTGCATGAGGTGCGCTGCCTGCAAATCCATGTCATCATCTTCATCGTACGGCGAGTACTGGTTACCACCGTATTGGTTACCACCGTACTGGTTACCGCCGTACTGGTTACCGCCGTATTGATTCGAGGACACGGCGCTCATGTTGTTCCCGTAACCTCTGCTCGAGGCGTTGTCACTCGAAGGCGCATACCTATTCACAGACGACGCTTGCGCGCCTTGAGCGTTGTGCACGCCATAGCGAGGATCGGGATTGGCATAGTAGTTCGGCCTGTAGGCGCCGCTTGCGGGCTTCGATGTCTCCGTCGACTTGGACGTGAATTTTGGGTTCAGCAACGTCACGTGGCCGTCCGCCGTTCTTCCGATGTTGGACGGCTTCGTGATCGGCGCCGCGACGGGCGACGGCTGCTTCACCGGCAGCGGTGCCGGCGCAGGCGACGGCGTCTGTTCAACCACGGGCGACGGTGGCTTCACCTCGACGGGCGACTCGGGCATAGGTTCCTCCGCGAGAACGCTTCTCACCCCCGGTGACGAGACCGCCTGGTTCACCGACGCCGTTTTCGTCTTCGGCAAGCTCATCATCGGTCGCTTAGCGAAAATGGAACTGCGCGGCTTCGATGGAAGCGGTTTCTTCGCCTCGACGCGTTTCACCTCAATCTTGGGCTGTTGCGCCGCCGTCGGCTTCTCCGCCGCCTGCACCTTGGCCACCTCCGGCGCCGCTTCCTTCTCCGCCATCTTGAAGAAATCACTCTCTTCCATCCCAACACCATCCCTCGGCGACCGCGGCGACGTCGGCGCCTCTCCATCCGCTCGAAGAGCCTCCACTTCCTTTGCGATTTGCTTGACGTACAACATCGCCGCGCGCGACGTATACTTTTGTCCAATCCTCCCTCTCTCCGCCGAGCTCCATCCATGCTTTGAGAAAAACGCCCTCGCTTTATCGTTCCCTTTCGTCACCCTGAACACGTCCAACTCCCCGTCCGTCCACCTATCCATGTTCGCGCTCTTCACCGCGCTCACGTGCACGCCCAGCGACCTGTGCACGCCGCTGCAATCCAAACACACGAAGACGCCGAAATTCTTACTCGTCCACTTCGGACACGGCGACCCGCAATCAAAACACGTGCGATTTCCGGTCTTACGCAGGAGCGCGCCGAACAGCGCGTCTCTCACCGCGTTATCCGTCGCTTTTTGATCTCGACTCGCCATGGCGCCCTCGTCGTCTCCGGCGTCTTCCGTCCACCGACGACCGACCGCGCGACCGACCGACCGCGCGACCTCGACCTCGACCTCGACCTCGACCGTCGGCGCGCCCGGCGTCCTCGCGCGCGCGTCCAACTCTGCCGAGTCGCTCGATCGACGTCGCGCGCCCCGACGGAGTGCACACAAAGAAAACCCATATGAGTGCGCACACATAAAGAAAACCCATATGAGTGCGCACACACGACGGCGCCACCGACGCGCACCTCGCGGGCTGTCGTCGCCAGACGTCGACGCGACACGATGCGCGCCGAGTCGAGCGTCGCGCTCGTCGATGCGTGCGTGGAGAGATGCGACGCGCTTCGACGCGGTGGCGCGCCGAAGCGCGGCGGCGCGGCGGCGGCGACGGCGGCGACGGTGGAGACGCTCGAGGTGCGCGCGCGCGAAATTTTGAAAATTACGACGACGACGACGACGACGATGCGCGAGGACGACGGCGCGGTGTCTCGGAACCGCGCGACGGGACGCGACGTGAGACAAGGGGTGATTCGTGACGCGCGCTGTTCGCGCGAGACGCGATCGAACGCGCGAGGACTGACGAACGACGGTGGCGTCGACGCGGATCCAGGGGCTCGCCGACGCGTTGAGTCGCGTCGACCAGGGCGGCGAAGGGGCGAAGCGATTACAGTCGAGCGCGGAGGCGTTGACGCAGCGATCGTTGATGACGCACGAGAATAAACGTGTTCGGGTGTTGGTGGCGCTGTGTGTGTCGGATTTGATGCGGGTGTGCGCGCCGGAGGCGCCCGTGGAGGGGGAGGAGGCGATGCGAGACGTGTACGAATTATTCATGGACGCGTTCGGAAGCCTGAGATCTATCGAGAGCGAGGAGTTCGAGGCGGCGAAGAGTCTGTTGGTGAACGTGGCGAATATTGGGTTGTGCGTGCCGATGTTAGATTTAGATTGCGACGGGGCGGAGACGTTGGTGCGGGATTTGTTCAAGGTGTTGCTCGACGCGACGAACGCGTCCAACTCGACGGCGGTGGCGGAGGAAGTGGGCAAGGTTTTGTCGACGATGATCGAGGAGAGCTGCGATGAGGACACGCCCGTGCCGTCGGACGTCGTGTGTGAGATTTTGTCGCGTTTGATCGATCCCGTGCGCACGGAAAATCCGGCGGCGTACAGATTGGCGGCGGAACTCGTTCGAAAGTGCGAGCATCAGCTGCACGCGCCGATTCAGACTTTTTTGACGCAAGCGATGCACGGACTCGTCGATGAAGAAGACGCGCTCGCGCCGTTGAGTAAGCGCCACGTCGACATAATCGAAGAGATTGCGGTATCTGATCCCACGGCTCTCGTCACGGTGTGGCCGTCGGTGACAGATGACTTGCAGGCGGACGATTTGAGCATGCGCCTGCGCGCCGTGAAACTCTTTGGGCGAGTGTTCGCGTACGAGGGTTCGTTGACGGCGGAAGAGTACCCGCATTTATTGCTCGAATTCGTTCGTCGATTCAGTGATAAGGCGGTAGAGGTTCGTTCAGAGATGATCAAGTGGGCTTCCAAGTTTTTGAAGACGCGCGTCGATCCGAACGCGAGTCTCTCCTCCGTTCCGGCGGCGACGGTAATCAAGCAACTTCGCGAGCGTCTGTGTGATTACGACGACCAGGTTAGGTTGGCGGCGGTGAACGCGCTCTGTGATGTTCTGGAGAAGCCGACCTCGAGTGAGTTGTTCCCGCTCGAGCTCGTCTCCGACGTCGGCGATCGCATCAAGGATAAGAAATCCGCGGTGCGCAAAACAGCGCTCAAGCGTCTGTGCATCGTCTACCGTGCGTACGCTCAGCGCTGCGCGGAAGACGCACCGACCTGGGAAGCGAAACGGTTCGATTGGATTCCGTGTGCCATCCTTCGCGCGATCACGATTCCGGATGTTCGCTTGCACGTCGTCGAACCGGTGATTGCCACGCTCTTCCCGACGAAGATGTCTGCGGATGTGCGCAGTACGTTTTGGTTGCGAGCGTTAAACCTCGCGGACGCGTTCACGGTCAAGTGTCTTAAACACTACTTAGCCGCCAAGGCGCGCGTGCAAGCTGATATGCGAGAATACTTTTTGGTCCGATCCAAGTTGTCGACTATGAGCAAGAAGGATGGAGACGCGGCGCTGATGCGCGTCATCGACGCCATCAAAGTTCATTTTCCAGACCAGCAAAAGGCGAAGGCGGCCATGGCCGGGTTGCACTCTCAAAAGGATGGCAACATTTTCCGATGCATACAAACGGTTTTGAATCCCGAAACGTCTTTCTCGAACGCTGTGAGCGCAGAAGAAGATGCCCTGAAACGCGCCAAGTCGAGTTCAAACTCTGTCGACCAAGATTTCATGAAGGCTCTGATGATCAAGATACAATCCGCGCCGTTCGGTCGTGAACACGTGCGTGGGACGCTCAAAGCGGCGTGCAAGGCGACGCGCGCGGCTGAGAGCTCAAAGAGTTCCAGCACTCCTCAAGGAGTGGTCGTCGCTCTCGAACACTTGTGCACTCTCGCGGAGTCGTTTCCGAAGCTGTTTTCAGGATGCGGCGACGAAATCGATGAATTACTTGGCGCTCGTGATGAACGCACCGTGACGTCCACGTGCAAGGTTGCCTCCGAAGCCGCGGCGGCGCTTAAGGTTACTCCGCATCGAGGATCTATTTGGCAAAAGCTGAAGGCGAAGTGCACCTCCGGCGATCGCAAGCAAGCGAAGTTGGCCACGAAGGCTCTCGGACTTTTGCAAATGGATCTAGAGGAACAAATTGATTCGGTCGATATCATCGCGGGTGCTACCGCTGGTCAACTCAGTGAAGTGTACCTTCACATTGTCGATCTTCTCGCCGAGGATGTCGTCTCTGACGCAGATTTACCGGCGGTGCTCGGAGCGATTGGTACGATTGGCGCTCTCTATCAGCAGACGTTCATGCTGCAACTCGCTGAAGTCGAACAATACATAACGCACACACTTTTGACGCGACCGCCGCCCACGCAACGGCTCGCGGTCGGGGTGGTGAGCGACCTCACGAATGTTCAAGCGCTCGGTCTCAAGACTCTCGCCAGAGCCGCTTCGCACAAATCAACGGCCGACACAGTCGAATCGTCGTTCACGATTCGTACCATTGAATTACTCCATAGCTACGCCGATCCGAATTCATACAAGGACGGTGGGGTGTTTTCGGATTACTCCGCCGCCGATGGCGTGCACCTCCGCTTCACGGCGTGCAAGGCAATGGTGAGCATCTCCCGCAACTGCGCCATCGGTTTGGTGAAGCCCGACGCGTGGGTGTGCGTGTCGCTATTCTTGCATCAATGCGAAGCCGCGACGATACGACGCGAGATGATTGAAAAGTTGAAGAAGGGCCTCGTAGTTCGACCGAGTGATCGCATGTTGCCGATGATGTGGGCTGCCACGCTCGCCACCGCGCTCGTCGACAAAGACAAGAGCGTTCGCGACGTGGCGACGGATACGTTCGCGACCTGGGTAGCGGCACAGCGTCAGCGATCCACGGCTGTGGCGGCACAAATGGCTGCGAAAAAGTCAAAGGACGACACTTCCAAGTTTTTGATCGTGCACATGCCTGAGTACGTGCTCGTGTACATGGTATTCCTTCTCACCCGTCATCCGCTCGCGCCAAAGACGGCGGAGGAAGGCATGGAGGATCGAGGTCAAAAGTGGCGCCAAGTGCAATTGATTTTGTCCGCGGCAATTTCCTCGTTGACGCATGGTACGAATGGTGACGCCATTCCCGTGACGTGTAAAATGTTGAGACGCTTAAAGACGACGCTCGACAAGGTGACGCCGAGTAACTCTGATTTGATTTACTCTCTGAGCGATTTGGCCTTGCTGCTCGTCAACGACCAGGCTGGCGCGAAAGGATGGGACACGAGCAAGTTCCCGGGACACATCGTGTATCCGACACAATTGTACAAGACGACGGCGTTCATGGCGAGCGGACCACCGGTGAAAGAGGGCGCGCAACCGGGTCTCGGGGATTACAGCCATTTACCGCGCGGTTACGTCATCGTGAGATCCGTGCCCATCGCCTCCACTTCCAACGCCGCGAGCAAGACGAACACGGCGACCGCTGCGCAAAAACGCTCGCGTTCGAAGGCGTCGACCTCTTCCGCCAAGCCGAAGGGTGGTAAATCGATGAAACAAACCAAGTTGTCTTTCGCCGGCGGGACGCGTTCCATGCCGGAGAGAAACGCGAGACGAGACGCCATCGTGGACGTCGGGGACCGCGACATTGAGAATGAATTCGATGATTACGAGAGCGAAGAAGAATACGATGAAGTCGACACTAACACGGCGCTCGTCGTCGTGTCCTCGCCGCCGGTGTCGCCCGGACCTCTGTCTGAAAATACCACCGCGAGCACTCCCGCCCGCAAACGCAAGAGCGCCAAGCCGGCGTCCGCGGGAGCCACGACGGACCAAGCGGCAGAAGTCGGCGTCGACCCGGAGGAGCAAAGATCGCGACGACGACGACGTTAGAGATAGGGAGCACTCGACGAGATGCGATGTACCTGTATGAATAACTCGAATAACAGTAGGAGAATAGAGACGCTTTTGAATTTTGAAAGATGTGCGATATTTTTACAAGTCGTTCGCCGCGTTATTCGATGCGCACGTCCTCGCGTTTGTTCGTCAAGTACGACATGCCCAGGCACACGACGCTCAACACGAAGCAAAACGCACCACAGAAGAGGTACATGATCGGAAGCGCCATGTTGTAACCGCCGTAGCGTCCGCTATTCGCGATGACCACAGTTTTTGAGCCGTCGAACGGATACACGTTGTAGCGGCTGTCGATGGTGACCGTGATATCGGTGTCCTTGGGAATATCAGTATCCAATCGCCCCACCAATTTCCGGAACGTGCTCAACGCAGGCGTGCGCATCCACGTCGCGAAGTGCTCGTCGTCGTCTACGGTTGAACCAGTGATTCGTCCGCCTCCGCGAGTCGTTTGATCCGTGTTCATATTTTCCGGTGCGTACGATCCCAGACGATACTTAAGATCGTTTTTCCACGCGATTCCAGTGTCGTCCAACGTCACCGACTGTCCATTCACCTCGATGGCGAAACTATCGTTGAAGAAACTCCACGCTCGAACGCCGCACGGGACGATGTCGGCCCCGCTCGCCGTCGTGGTGTGCGTCGTGCACAAACCCTGACTCGCCTCGCCCTTGAGTTGAAAGTAATCCATATCCCTCACGTACGAGCGATGATTCTGAAAAAAATTACCCAGCTCATAGTACACGTACACCGGCGCCTTCATCGCCTTGTCCGCGCGCAGCGTCACCGCGCACGTCGTCCCAACCCCCGCGTACGACCGCTGCATCTTTTTCTCCGCCTGGGTCGGGAAAAACCCACTCACACACGACGGTTCATCGTCGTATCGCTTCGACACCACCGTCAAATCCCGCACGTCGCGATACACAGCCCCACCGACGCCCAAGAACACCACCGCGAGCGCGATCGCCACCTTCCCCGTGAACGCCGGCGTCAACACCGGTCGCGTCGCCGGAAGCTCCTGCTGCGCGAACTTTGACCGCGGGGGTTCGTGCGCGCCTCGCGACTCGGTCACCATCGGTCGGGTCGTCGCGCGCGCCGCTGTGTCGTCCCAATCCTCGACGATTGAATGCACGCGCAAACGAATGGAATGTTTTCCGATCGAACGCTCAGACGTCAGAGCGCGCGCGTTGTCGTCGCCGCGCGCGCCTCGCGATGTCGGAGCATAAAAAGCTGATGCGCATGACGGCGCGCGCGTTTTACGCGACGTCGTACGCCAAGGAGCGCCTGAACGCGGCGCCCGCGCGCGGGCCCGCGGGGACGCCGGCGCGCGTGGGCGCGGGGGCGACGACCGCGACGACGTCTCTGGACGTCGTCGGCGCGACGCCCGCGGCGGTCAAGGCGCCGGTGATCGATAAGAAGACCAAGTTGGACGATCCGAGGGTGGTGGAGGTGGTCGTGGACGCGCTCACGAGACGGACGTGGACGAGAGAGGATGATTTGGCGAGCGATCTCAGGTTGAGCTTTAAGCAGGTGCGCAAGTTGTTGGCGTACCTGGAGCGAGAGAAGCTCGTGTCTCGAGCGCACGTGCGGGAGAAAGATCGAGCGAGGGCGCAGGCGTTGGCGGAGCGAGGGATCACGGACGCGCCGGACGTGAAGAAGACGGTGACGTGGTGTTCTTTGAATTACGGACGGGCGTTGGACGTGACGAGGTACAGGTTGCACATGATTAAAAAGCACGCGAGACAGGCGGTGGATAAGGGTAAGGTGCACGAGGTGTACGTGTGCGTCGGGCCGGCTGAGTTTTGTGGGAAAACGTACTCGAGTTTGGACGCGGCGGCGCTGTTGGATCCCGTCGAGATGATTTTTAAGTGCGCGAATTGCGGGTGCGAGGTGAAACAAGCGGGGAAAGACGGCGCGCCGGAGCCCGAAGGGGCAGCGCGCGAGACGAAGGAAAGCTTACAGAGACGGTTTAACGAGCTCGAACGCCAGTTCAAGCCGTTGGAGGCACAGTTGGCCAAGGCGATGCGAACGCCGGCGCCGTTGTATGGGACGTTGACAGAGTGGGCCGTGGCGAGAAAGCGGTACGCGCAGAACAAGGGTGGCGGCGGTGGCGGCGGTGGAGGCCGGCGCGGCGGTGCGGCGTTGGACGTACACTTGGAGGAGACAAAGTTCGTCGTCGAGCTCGGATCGTCGGCGGAGGAACAGCAAAAACAAGCCGAGTTGGACGCCATCAAGGTTCAACCCGAGTGGGTCACGCGAAACGCCTTTGAAAAGGAGGACGCCGTGCAGGAAAAGGAAAACGCCGATAAAGACGGCAAGGATGGCGATTCGAAGCCGTCGGGCAACTCCGAGATGCAAGAACAGTATCTCAAAGCGCTCCTCTCGGCGCTGCAAAAGCAAAAAGAGGCGAAACCCGAAGAAGTCAAGGTGGAAGACGAAGTCGCGGCGGAAGTAGACAGAGCCGTGGACGACATGTTCGACGAATGGGAGGACGTAGAATAGACGATAAGCAAAGCGAGCGCGAGCTCGCCATCGTGCGTGCGCGCATATAGACAATAAACGAATTTTAATCAGACGAAAAGCATTAGCATGCGATGAACGTTTTATCCCTATCTGTACTTTTTTTACACGAGTCTACTTGTAGAAGCGTCGAAGCGCCTTCGATACGTTCTCCGGAGCCACAGGCGCCGTCGAGGCAGCCCCGGCCGATTCTCCGGGAGCCGCCACGTGACCGCGCTTTTCTGTGATGCCGGCTTCGCGCAACCGCTTCGCCTCCATCTTTGCGAGCTTTTTGTCATCGATGACGTTGAGCTGCTTCTTTCTATACCTCTTTGACGTTTTATTCTTACCCTTCATCTTCGTCTTATCTTCATTCTTCTCGCGCTGCTGCTTCCTCGCCGATAACTCGGCGTCGATCGCTTGTTTGCGACGCTCGGCTTGAACTTCTTTGGGCACCGCACGAACCTTACCGATGGAATCAGGGTCGAGTTGAATGGTCTCCGAGGGAAGCTTGTCGAGCAATCGCGCGACTTCGTTCTCGCGACGTTGACCCTTCGTTTCGAAGGGATTCGCGACGTACGTGTCAAAGTTCGGTTCGCCCGAGCCCGGAATGAGTAAACTCGTAAATCCGCGCGAGTGACCGACACCGAGAATATCGTCGTACGGACAAAATTTCATAGAGTTGATTTTTTGTCCGTGCGAAAACTGATGCTTCATGTATGGAGAATTTTGCTTCGTCTGGAGCGCGTCCTTCCAGATTTGCACCGTGCTCCCCCATCCCACCGCGAGGAGACCGCGCTGAGATATTTGAATGTGGTCGGACGGTTGCGCCGAATAATACGCGTGCACGGGCTTATACGTACGTAAATCCCAAACTTTGACTTGTCCGTCGGCGCCCGAGGTGACCATGTATTTCCCAGAGTTGTCCACAGCGACGCCCTTTACCTGACCGCGATGACACAGCATCTTCACCAACGGTGTGCCTTGGTTTGGACTCCATAGCGTCACGGTGCCGTTTTTATGCCCGCAGTGCACAACAGCGTTGTAATTGCTGTGTGTCATGGCGTTTGATTCGCCGAGTTTGGTGCGATACTGCGCGACGATTTTCCCGTACGTCGTGTCTTGCCATCTCAAGATGCCCTGCGTCCCGACCGAGCACAACAAGAAATGTTTGGGTAAAAACGTGAGTTTATTCACGTGCATGTGCTCGTCCAAACAGTGCACCTCCAATCCACGTTTATCGTAAATGTACGTGTACCTGTCTTGCGCCGCCGCGTAAAACTGTTCGTTGTGCAAAAACGTGACGTCTCGCACCGTCTCTCTCGCATCCGTCTCGCTGATCATGTGATGTCTCTGCCACTCCATCATACTCAGCGCCCCCTCACTCGACGCCAACAACAATTCTCGCCCATTGTGCGAATAATCTACGTAATACCGTCCCGTTCCGGGCACGTCCAAATCGAACGCCTTGTCCGCCGCGTTCAGGTCGACGCTCTTCACGATGTCCCGCTGTTGATACTGATACGTCCGCTCCCCGTCCTCCGCCTCCAAACACCCCACCTCATCCGCTAACAACCATTTCTCGTGCGTCGCCGCCGCTCTCGCCGCCTCCTCGGCTAAATTTTGATTCTCCCGCAGCGTCGCCTTCGTCTTCTTGTCGCTCACGCCCTTGCTCGACACGCGCTCCCCCACGAGATACTTTTTCGTCCGCTCGCGCATCTCTCGCTCGTGCGACGCGCGTCTCGCCTCGATCGCCGCCTCGGTGAGCGCGTCATCGTCGTCGTCACCGCGCGCGGCGTCGTCGGCGTCGACGCGGTCGTCGCGCGCGCGGCGTTTTTTCGTGCCGCCGCCGTGCGGCGCCGCCGGCGCGCGCTCGGCGCTCGGCGCGTCCGCCAGCGCCGCGGTCTGCGCGTTGAGCAGCGCGAGTGCGTCATCGATGTCCGTGGTGTCGCGCGCGCGTCGGCCCATGGCGACGAGAGGCGCGCGCGGCGACGTGTGACGCGAGGGACGTCGTCGCGCGGGGCGCCGCATGAGTGCACGCACGCACGAGTGTCGGACGACAGACGGCGACGCGCGGGCAGGGCGCGGGACGGGGCGCGAGCGAGATGGCGCACGAACAAAATCCGGAAATGGTCATGTCGCAGGTGAAGGCGGAGCTCGCGAACGCGTACGCGCAGGAGTTCTTCACGACGGTGCGCGATAAGTGTTTCCAAAAGTGCGTGACGAAACCGTCGTCGACGATGTCGAGCTCGGAGGCGCAGTGTCTGGGGAAGTGCACGGATAGGTACGTGGAGGCGACGAAGATGATCTCGCACGTGGTGCTGCAGGCGTACTCGAAGGGTGCGGGCGGGATGTAGAAGCGATTGTGAAGGCGGGCTCGTTTGAGGGGGGATCGCGAGCACGCGCGGGCGCGCGTGGTTGTTTATGTACGCACATTGTAGTTTCAATACACAAGAATAATCACGAATGGTCCGGTTTGAGTCGCTCGAGTTTCGCTCCCGAGCTATTGCTCCAATCCTCAAAGAACCACGCGCTTCCTCCTCGCACCGTGAGCTCGGACGGTTCCGCGGGCTCTTTCGCGTAACTCGTGAGATCGTACGAACTCAATCCTCGCGCGATCATGGCGCGAACCATGTCCGTGTGCGCGTCGGATTGCACTAAACGACGCTCGTTGTCGATGGCGCTCAGCTCCGCGGGGTTGAGTTTCGCCGGCGAGGACGACGCGGACACCTCCGCCACGCTACTTGCGCTGCAGGCAGTGTGCTTGGAGAAGGCGTTGAAGACGTGCTTGTGACGCTCGTGCAGCGTGTCGAGATTGGATAACGTGGTCATGTCGATCAATAACTCTTCCGGAGGAAGTCCGGTGAGATGTCTCGCGAGCTTGAGTTGCGCCAAGACGTCAACGGCGCCGCTATCCTCCACAGCTTCCTCCAACACCAGCGCCGGACACCACGTGTGTTCGTGCCCTTCGGCGTCGAACGACCGCTTCTGAGCATGATTTCGTCCCCGAAGTTTCAGTTTGAGGCTCTTCAGCACGTCTCGAATTTCTTTTGGAGTCGCGACGACACTCAACATGTCCATGACGTGTCTCTGAAACACCAACGTGTTGTTGTGCGCGCTCAAACTTTCAACGACGTCGAGCGCGCCTCCAGAGGCATTTTGTGGCATACCCTTCTCTATACTTAAATCTAATTGCCAGCTGTTGCCTTTGTACACTGAAATATCCTCCTCTTCGTGGTCCTGATGTTGATCTTGCACGACGCTCGTCGCCTTGACGTTTTCGACGTGTAGATCGTGTGCCGCCTTGAAATCTTTCGGTAGAGGTAACGGTCGGGCGGGACGACTCTTCGTGGGACTCATAAACACTCTATTATGCGTGAATGAGGTACCGAGCCATTCGTTCGCGGCTTTCAGAATGCTTCCACAGCTCGGTCGGCGTGTGGGATCCATAACAAGTGCCGCTTTGATGAGCTTGATGAAATGCTTCGGAATGTTCGACGGAAACGTCGGTTCTTCGCCTCGATGGAGCGAACGCCACTGACCATCGACTTCCAAACCTGACGGAAAGCCCTTGAGCAGCACCATGAGGAGCACACCCACGGACCACACGTCGCATTTCTTCGTGTACGGCTTCTTCCGAAGACATTCGGGAGCGCTGAAAAACTTGGTTCCAACGTGGCCTCTCATGGTTTCGTTGGATAGGCAAAACGTCGCACTACCGAAATCGATTATCTTCAGAAACGGTATAGTGCCTGGCGTGGACGACCACGGTTCTTTGAGCATGATATTGTCTGGTTTCAAATCTCGATGCGCCACGCCCAACGAGTGCATGAAGGACACCGCTCCGAGAAGCTGATTCGCGCAGACACACCAGTCGCCTTCATCGAACAAACCGCGCGAAGATATCGCCTGAAGCAACGTCCCACCACTATATAAATCGGTGACTATGTGCGTCACCTCGCTCTTCAACATTGGATGATCCTCGTAAATCATAAACTTTGATGGAAAATTTGGATGGTGCCCACACAAGACTTGCAACGCGTCGCACTCGTCCCTGATGGCACTCGCTAACACGCGAGAGCGCAAAATAGACTTTACCGCGACGATTTCGCCCGAAACGCGATCCTTTGCACGACGAACAGAGCCGTAAATACCTCGACCTATGAGATCTTGAACGTCGAATTCGTCGTATATTTTCTTGGCTGAAAAATCACCGAAGTTTCGCCCCTGGTGCACCGTGACGTCGACGCTCTCCGCGTCCCTGATCTCCATCTCTTGCTCTCGTGACAAGGGCTCGGGCTCCTTAGCAAAACCGGTCACTCTCCTGATGGGTCCGACCGACGGTCGAGACGCTCGCACGTAGTCTCGGATCTTTGCGATTGGCGGCAAATCCACCACAATGGCGGTGATGTCGTCGTGCACGCCGCGGACTTTTAAAACCTTTTGTACGATGCCCGCCGCGCACGCATCCGTGTCCTTGAACTGTGAACACTCTGAAGCGACGGTGCTATCCTTCAAAGCTGAAAACACGCCGTCGGAGGCGACGAGAAGACGGCATCCTTTCTCCGGCATGCGCACGCGAGTAAACTCGGGGTCGCACACAATGGCGGGAAGATCGAAATCACCGAACGCTCGACACACCGCGTACCCTCCCGGAAAGACTCTCAGAGGCCCAACCTCGTCGCCGTCACGCGTGCGCAATCGAGCCAATCGACACTCAGCGCTGATTAAACGTCTCGCCTCGAACGGGTCGTCCGGGTTGTGCTCCCGGTTCAATCGAACGTGCTTTCCGAGATCCTCCGGCCTCATGTCCTCAACCTCTGACGGATGCGGCATCATCAACGCCCCAGAATCTCCCACGTTCGCGCACACCAGATCTATCGCGAACGAATCCGTACCCTGTCGATCCACCGCCGCGCGTTGCAACGCCACAATCACCACCGTCGAGCCCCCCTCCGGCGCACGTCCGTGACAAAAAAAACACCCCATCATGTTACTCCGACCGTACTCCTCCTCCGTCCGCACGAGCGCCCGCCGTATACCGTGCTCCAGCGCGGTCTCATCCTCCTCTCGCCCACCCTTACTCCTCGCGTCCGCCGCGAGCAGACGCAACTCGTGCTCCAGATTCTTCCCCAAGTGCTTTTCTAGGTACAACATCGCCGTGTTATCCTTGTGTCCGTCGAACACGCAATACATCGCCAACACGCTCGACATCGGGGCGTCTCCTCCGCCGTCCTCACCGTACCACGATTTCCCCACGCACGGAAAGATGAGAAAGCCATCTTGGCTCTTTTTGCGCACCCACGCGACGTCGAACGACGCGAGTTCATCACCGAACGCCCGCGCGGCTGAGACGACGGCCATGACGACGCGCGTTCTCGTCTCGCGCCCACGCGCGCGTCGACCGCGTGCGCGCCCGCGCGCGTCGAGGTGTGCCCGCACGACTCTTCGCGTCGACGTGGACCGTCCGTGACGGGACGGGACGCGCGGCGAGGCACGACGCGACGGACGAGAGAGAACGCGCGATGGATGGTGACTGCGTGATTTGTGGGATGACATTCGGTCGGAGCGATCCGCGCGTGATCATCGAGACGCGTCGACGGCGTTGTGGGAGGCGACGGCGAGGTAGGCGGGGACGCCGTCGGCGTCGGCGCGAAGCGACTCCACGGCGAGCGCGTCGAGGATAGCGAACGAGTGACCGTGTGGCCAGGTGGGAACGGTAGTGATGGATGCGACGCCGCGCATGACGGCGTCGACGTCGCCTCGAGGGGAGTCGTCGGCGACGACGACGCCGTCGGAGACGACGAAGGCGCGAGGAAGGGGGCGGGGAGGGACGGCGGCGGCGGCGGCGGCGGCGGTGTTCGTGGCGGCGGTGTTCGTGGCGGCGGCGCGATCGTCGATGAGACGTTCGGTGGCGAGTTGACGAACAAATCTCGCGTCTTTTTCGGTGGGGTGCGGAGTGGATAAGTCCTGCGCAGGGAGCGTCCGTCCGAATCGATCTCGCGTCGACGCGGGCGTCCGGGAGTCTTCGTCGGCGGCGTCTTCGTCGGCGGCAACGGCTCGACACCTCTCCTGTCGCCACAAAACGCCGGGACGCGTCGCCGAGAATCCTTTCGCCGGCACCCACGTCGGGGGCACGCTCAGGCTCAGAAACACGTCGGCGTCTCGAAACGCGTCGCGGAGAGCCTCGCGCCTCTCTCTCGGCGACAACTCCGTCCCGCCGCCGCCGCC
>Ga0181569_10000788_pt1 | contig 24477 bp, 20 predicted proteins | sample 101ome_19_FD_132452 | JGI IMG/M metagenome (GOLD analysis project Ga0181569, IMG submission 132452) | Coastal salt marsh microbial communities from the Groves Creek Marsh, Skidaway Island, Georgia - 101405AT metaG (megahit assembly) | ecosystem: Environmental > Aquatic > Marine > Intertidal...
ACGACGCGCGCGCACGACGGCGATGCTGGCGTCGAGTCTCTCCGCGACGACCGCGGCGTGCGTGTCCTCGCGCGCGAGCGCGCGAGGCGCGAGCGTTCGCGCGCCGAACGTCGCCGCCACGAAGCCGAGAGGTACGCGACGATGCGACCGCGATGCGATGCGACCGTACCCTCGAACGACGTCATCGTTCGTCTCGCCGCCGCGCGAGACGCTCGATGCGATCGATCGAGGACGCGAACGATGACGGGTGAAATTATGCGCGTCGAATCGTCCGCGATCGATCGCGCGCGCGACGTCGCGAGACGACGCATCGACCGCGCGATCGGGGTCGCGTGGAAACCCTATCGATGGATGAAACCCTGTGGGCGACGCCGACGCCGCGAGGGGGGGGGGCGCGCGAGCGCGAGACTGACGACGACGACGCATCGCGCGTATGTACAGCCGCCGTCGTGACGATGGCGAAGATGACGCCGAAAGAGGCCAAGCGTCAACAGCGTCACCGTAAGATTCGCGCCAAGGTGTCCGGCACGGCGTCTCGCCCGCGCATCTCCGTCCATCGCTCGAATCAACACGTCTACGTGCAGGTGATCGACGACGAAAACCAAGCCACGATCGCCGCGCTCGGGACGATGAGTAAATCCGTGAAAGCGGTGATCGGTGACGAGGAATGGAAGGGGAAAACGGTCGCGTCCGCCGAACAAGTTGGGAAAATGCTCGGTCAAATGTGCGTCGACAAAGGCATCACCGCCGCCGTGTTCGACCGCGGCGGATTTCTCTACCACGGGCGCGTCAAGGCGATCGCCGACGGCGCGCGCGCCGCCGGCGTCTCCATGTAGGTTCGCGCACACCGCCGTACACAGTAGTAGTTTGCATTCGTCGTATTTTATTTTTTTTTTTCATCACGCGCGTCCTCCGCGCCCTTCGTTTCCTCGGGACGACGAACGCGCCTCGTCTCAGCGCGTCGTCGTCCCCATCGACGTCATCCACGACGACCGTCCGCGCGCGCGATCACACGTCGACGCGCGCGCGCGCTCCCTCGAATCGACCGATCGACGCACGCGTACGATCGTGATGATGCTGACTCACACGACGACGCGCGCGACGACGATGCGCGCGACGGCGATGCGTCGACGATCGACGACGACGACGACGCGAACGGAGGGACGAATGATGCGAACGGAGGGACGAATGATGAGGACGCGGGCGAGCGCGGGGGGTGTCGCGCGCGTCGTGGTGGTCGCGTCGGCGGCGGCGGGGACGACGACGACGCGCGCGACCGGAAGCGCGAGCGTGAAAGGGACGGTTCGTAAACAAAACGAGGATCGGTACGCGACGTACGAATCCAACGCGGCGACGGATGGGACGCCGACGACGATGCTGAGCGTCTTTGACGGACACGGGGGGGAGGCGGTGAGCGAGTGGTTGAAGACGAAATTGCACGATATCATCCTCGAGGAGTGGGCGAAGGCTGATTTTCCGCTCGAGGCGTTGCGAGTGGCGTGCCTGCGGGCGGACGCGACGTTGGTGGCGCCGCCGGAGGGGTTTTTCGCGGCGTTCGGCGAGCGAGGCGTCGGCGGGTCCAAGTGCGGGAGCACGGCGGCCATCGTGGCGTTGTATGAAGAGGGCGGTTCGACGCGGTTGTGCACGGCGAACGTGGGTGATGCGCGTATTTTGTTGGTTCGTGATGGAAAGGCTGTGCAGTTGAGCGTCGATCACGTGCCGGACGACGAGGCGGAGCGGAAACGCATCGACCGAGGCAATCCCAACTTGCGAAAGTCTCTCGTGACGTTCACCGAGGGATCGTGGCGCGTCGGCGGTGTCTTGGCGCTCTCGCGCGCGTTCGGTGATTCCTTCTTAAAGGAAAGCGGTCGATTCGAGGGCATCGGCGAGAAGAACGCGGATTACGGCAGCGGATTTGGGTTAAACGCCGAGCCGGATTGTTACATCGAGCAAATCACGCCGGCGGATTCGTGGGTCTTGCTCTCGTCGGACGGTTTGTTCGAGAACCCCGAGCGCGGTGGCGGCGGTGGCTGGACGAACCAAGAGCTCGCGGACTATTTGCTCGCGGCGCCCGCGGATAAGGATCCGGAGACGCTCGCCAAGGAACTCATCGAACAAGCCGTCGCCAAGGGGAGCACGGATGACGTCACCGTGCAGTTGTTGCGTCTGTGATTGGTTGGTTGGTTGATTGATTGAGCGTACGAAACACCCTCTTTTTAATGCGCACACGCACTGAAAACACGATGTGAACGAAGACGCGCGACCTCGAGACCGAACGCGACGGCGAGAGCGACGACGACGACGAGTGGGAAAAAGCTGCTCTTCATATTATTGCATCGTAGTCAAACAAAACCGCATAGAAATCGTCGCGCGTCGTCGAGTCCGTCAATCCATGAGATACCCAGCGATGAAACAGAGAAAGAAAAACGCCAAGCTCCCGTAAATCAATCGCGACTTTTCACCCTCCGTCATCGCGTTCGTGCCGAGACCGTATCCTTGATTTTGCTCGAAACCCGCCACCTGTTTCCCGAGCGACTTAAACTTCGTCTTATCCGCCCCGCACGTCGGGCACCGCCAGTCATCGGGCAAATCCTTAAACTGCGTTCCCGCGGAGACGGGATAGAAATCATCCCCAACCTTGGGCTTGTATTCGTACATGCAGCTCTGGCACTGCCAGTCGCCCTGCCCTATGACGGCGAATCGCTCCTGAAGCTCGGGATTATCCCGATTCAGCGCCCCTGACTTTCTGTTCGTGTTCGCGAACATGTACTCATCGTCCTCTTCGTTTTCACCGCCCTCGCTCGCGCGCGCGACGACGGACGCGCGCTCGGCGCACCGATGAATCGTCGCGCCCACCGATGATGACGTCGTCGCCCATCCCTTTCGCATCGCTCTCGCGCGTCGCGTCGTCGCCGTCGCGCGCGTCGTCGTCGTCGCGACGACGCGCGTCGTCATCGTCGTCATCGGCATGGTCGCTCGCGAGACGCGCGTCCCGGTCGCGCGCGGCGTCGTGTGTCGCGCCCATCATGGACCGGGTCGCTCGTCGGGACGCGCGCGCATTCGTCGACGGGGACACCGCGATTGCGTCGCGCGCGCGAGAGACGCGAGGCGATCGAGGACGCGTCGACGATCGACGACGCCATCGTCGTCGCGTCGGCGTTCGCGAGAGACGCTCGGACGCGCGCGAGAGACGGTGAGGGCGCGTCAAACGTCGCACGGGAACGAACGCGTCGGTCGAGGTCGTTCGTTCGTCATGCCCGGACGCACGTGGACGCGAGGCGCGGGCGCGGGCGCGACCGAGACGACGGCGACGGCGTCGACGTCTTCGAAACCCGCGACGGCGTCGTCCGGTGGGACGAAGCGTCGCGCGACGTGGACGAGAGATGGGTCGAGAGACGACGCCGACGCGACGGCGGCGTCGAGACGACTTCGCGCCGACGCGTCGGCGTTCGAACCGGCGAGCGTCAAGGCGCAGCGCGAGGCGCTCGAGGCGAAGATGAAAAAAGTAGAGGAGGAAAAGGCAAAGCTTCGCGCGGCGTTGGAGCTCAAGGCTCGAGAGGCTCGAGAGAAGAAGGCGCGGGACGCGGAGCGAGCGGCGGACGCGGCGAGACGCGAGCGCGCGGCGGGTAATTTACTCAGCGGATTCAGAGGCGTGCGCAAACGAACCGGCGACGAGGGCGACGACGCGAAAGACGGTGGTGGTTTCGTTAAACCAGAGGTGAAACTTTCGCAGGAGGAGATTGAGCGACGCGCCGTGCAACGCGTACAGCTCGCCGGGACGGATTGGCAGGTGCTCGATTTACCGCCCGGCTCGCAAAAGAAATGGGTGACGAAATCCTACCGCGAGCTCGCCAAGCTCTTACATCCCGATAAGTGTTCGGCGCCGGGCGCGAAAGAGGCGTTTCAAAAGCTCAACAAGGCGTACGGCGCGTTAAAGTAGGTAGATTTTTAGAGATTCAATTCGATGCAGCCTCGTCGTCTATAAAAAAACGTCTTCTCGTCACTTTCTCGCGCGAGCGAATCATCGCGCGATCGCGCGCGTCGACGCGCGTCGGTGCGTCTCGTCGACGCGCGTCGTCTCGTCGTCGCCATCGTCGTCGGAGATCGCGCGCGCGCGCGCGCGTCGCGTCGTCATCTATAATCTGATTTCGCGCCCATTGGGCGTCGTCGGATTCTCGACGACGCGCGCGACGACGTAGACATGTCTCGACCCGATGACCCGACGCCGTGGTTCGACGTTCGCGCGTTCGAGCGTCTGACGACGCGCGCGACGGAGACGACGCCCACGACGACGCCCACGACGACGGCATCATCGCCGCGCGCGCTCGAACGCGAGTGCCTGGACGCCGCGAGCGCACTCGACAACGAGCGCCTACGCGCGTGCGCGTGCCGCGACGACGCCTTCGCCGAGCTCGCGTCGTCGTTACCGTCGATTCGCGACTCGGATCGGTTCGTTCGAGACTTACGAGAGGACGTCGAGCGAACGCTGGAGACAAACGCGAGCGCGCGCTCGGAGCGGGACAACGCGCGCACGCAAAAAGCGCTCGTGGAGAACACCGTCCTCCGACGCGCCGAACGCGCGCACGAGGACGCGAGACGACGCGTGTTGGAGGTTCGAGACACGCGCGACGCGCTCGTCGAGCGAGCGATCGACGCATGCGAACGTCGAGCGTCGCTCTCGGACGCCGAGGCGGCGTCGCTCGCGCGCGATTTGTCTCGCGCGGCGGCGACGACCGCGCGGGGCGTCGTCGATCGTCAACGACTCGACGCCTTCGTCGACGCGCACGTGACGTTGACGAGGAAAAAGTACGCGTGCGCCTTCGTCGCCGACATCGCGAGGTCGACCGACGACGACGCGTAATCCTCGTCGTCTTTTCTTCTTCTTCTTCTCTCTGTACAAAACAAGTGTGAAAATTAAACCGATCGTCCCGCATTCTCTCGCGCGCGACCCATCGCCCGTCGTCGTCTCGACGCCCACCGACGCGCGATGACGACCGCGGGAACAGACTCGCGCGTCTCGACCGCTCACGTCGCGTCGTCCCGCGTCGCGCGTCGGTCCAGACGTCCATCAACACACCGTGTCCCGGATAAGATGCGCGCGTCCCAGTCGCGCGCCGCCGGCCCGTCCGCGTCGCCTTCGCGTCTCCGCGCCGTCTCCGACCCGCGCGAAAACGTCGCCGGGAACCCGTTCGAACAATCCTCCGACGCGGCGGACGAACGTCGCGCGTTATTCAACGATATCGCCCCGGTGTACGACGCATTGAATGACGCCCTGTCGCTCGGGTTGCACCGCGCGTGGAAGCGCGCGGCGACGAAATGGATCGAGTGCGGGCCGGGCATGCGCGCGTTGGACGTGTGCTGTGGATCTGGGGACGTGGCGATTAAGATGAGCGCCATCGTGGGTTCGAGTGGACGGGTGACTGGGTTGGATTTCGCGGCGAATCAATTGACGCGCGCGGCGGAAAAGGCGGCGGCGGCGAGACGCGGCGACGGCGGTTCGGCGGGGGCGAGGATGGCGCCCATCGAGTGGGTGGAGGGCGATGCGTTGAATTTACCGTTCGATGACGACGCGTTCGATTGCGCGACTATCGCGTACGGGTTGAGAAACGTGAGTGATATACCCAAGGCGTTGGATGAATTGAGACGCGTGTTGCGACCGGGCGGAAAGCTCGCGGTTTTGGATTTTAACAATCCCGAAGACGCGACGACGGCGGCGGTGCAAGGATTCGTGTTGGATAACGTCGTCGTCCCGATCGCGGATCTCAACGGTGTCGCCGCGGAGTATCGGTACCTTCGACCGAGCATCGAACGGTTTCCGCGAGGGAAGGAACAGGTGGAATTGGCGCGCGCGGCGGGTTTTCGCGAGGCGAAATTTTTCGAGTTGAGTCCGGGCGGACTCATGGGATGCCTCGTTTGTACGAAATAGAAGAAATGTCATCGTCACAAAAACTACGTACCATTACAAAAACAACAAAAGAACTCGTGGGACTCGTTCGTTCCTTCGTCAGAGACCCACGAGCGCGGCGAAATAGAGGGGAAGCACGAAATTGTCGACGCCGTCGTCGACGAGTTCGCACGCCGCCGTCGCGACGCACGCCGCCGCCAATTTCACGGTGTCGATGTCCACGCCGACGAATCTCGCGGCGATGAACGTGCTCGCGGCAAACGCGATCGCACCCTCGAGCGTCTTCGGGGACTCGTCGCCGAAGACGCGGATTCGACCGATGGAGGAACCGACGACGGAGGCGAAACTGTCGCCGACGCCGACGGCGAGCAGTCCCGCCCACGGCGCGAGCGTGTTCGTGTCCTCCACCGCCGTCATCCATACCGGCGCGGCGATGCCGAGCAAGAGCGAAAAGTGATCGAGTATAATGAGCGACACCACGCGTCCGTCGACAAATTGGGCGAGGAGAAGACTGAGTTTCCACCCGAAGACGCCGACGCCGTAATAGGCGTCAAAGACGCGCGCGCACTCCGCCGCGGCGAAGAGCGCGAACGCGGCGGCGAACGCGACGCGCACGAGCTCGCCGTGCGCGCTATCTCGAGTCAACGTCGGCGCGAACATGACGACGACGAGCAAGTGAAACGCCTTGCGTCGCATCGTGAGCGAGACGGCGCGCGCGTTGTACGCAGCCGTCGCCGCGACGACGACGCCCGAGACCCAGAGCGCCGTCAGCGTCTTCAAACTCTCGGCATCCGTTCGCAGCGTGTATCGAACGACGCCCGCGAGTAGATTGGTTGCATTCTTCGTACACGCGCGGTAAAACAGCTCGGGAATGACGAACGCGGCGCCGATGACGACGGCGCGCGTCGTCCCGTTCGCCGGTTCGGGCCAACACACCAACCGCGCGCTCGCCGACAAGAAGCACACGCCCGCGAGCGCGAACGCGCACGCCAACGCCGTCGCTTCCGACACTCCATCCGGTGCGTTCGAATACGCGCGCACGCACGCCTCCAAGACGATCGCCGCGCCCAGAGACAGCGTCGTCGTCTCTCTCTCGCTCGCCGCGCCGGCGAGTCCCCACCCGAACGCGCGCGCCGTCGCCACCGTCACCGCGTCCGACGCCAACGTCCCCGTCACCACGCGCATCGCCACCATCCACATCACAGCGCTCGCGAACGCGCGCTTCGCGCTCGACGGCGTCCACGCGTCGACGTACGCGACGCTTCCCGCCGCGCTAAACGCGCTCGCCGTCGCCGCCGCCGACGAATATCCACTCGCGCGCGCCGACGCCGCGCACAGCGCCCACACCGGCGCCAATCCCGCGAGCGCGCCGTACGACGTCGTCGCCGAATCGCGCGCGTCCGCGTCCGCGTCCGCGTCGCGAAGCGCGCGACGCATGGCGCCGAGCGCGGCGAGAAGCATCATGGCTAACGACGTGAGCGCGCCCTCGTCCACCGTCGCGGTCGACGCGAGGCGCGCGCGCGCGAGGTAGAGCGACGTGCATCCGACGAGAAGCGCGCGCGCTTGAGAAGCGCTCGGCGCGGCGACGCGCGACATCACGTATGCGGGCGCGTGGGCGTGTGTCGTCGACTCGGTCCGCATTTGTCGCCGTCGGCGGCGAATCGAATCGAATGACGACGACCTCGAGCGTTCGCGCGAGCGTCTTCGCGCGTCTTCGCGCCGCCGGCGCGTTCGACGACGACGACGACGACGACGATGAATGGGAACGCGGCGTCGTCGACGACGCGCGCGCGACGCCGCGAGAAGATGATGTTGACGGTTTGAATGTGATTCGAGCATCTTTCCGTCGACTTCCTTCGCGACGCGCGCGACGCGTCGACGCGCTCGACGACGACGACGCGTCGCGCGTGTTATTCTTCGCGCTCACGTTTTGGCGCGAAAAGACGCGCGTGGGCGGACGCGCGCGAGGTGGGCGCGAAGAGGTGGGCGGGTGAGTCGACGTCGACGTCGAGACGGTTTTCGGGGTCGCGAACGCCGCGGGAACCACGCCGCGCGTCACATCGAGACGGTCGGTGGACGCGAGTCAGAGCGAGTAAACGAATCAATGAAAGAGCGGCGCGTGTCGACTCGCGACGCGCGCGCGCGGCGTCTTCGCGTGGCGGCGTTGGCGTTGGCGTTGGCGTTGGCGTTGGCGTTGGCGAGCGCGAACGTTCGCGCCGCCGAGGGATGGACGCGCTCGAGCGACGGTAGAGCACGCGGACGAAGTCTCGTGGACGTCACGGGATCGGCGTTTTTCGACGTGTTCGGTTTCGAACTCTCGGCGGGGGCGGTGTTCGATCCCGTGTGTGAATTTTTAAATCCGTTTCTGGCGCCGGAGTATCGTCTGAGCGCGTGCGAACGCGACGTCGCGGCGGAAGACGCCGAGGAGTACGAGGAGTACGAGGACCCGGTCGCGGGCGTGGATGAGGTCGAGGGCACGTTCGTGAACGGGGTCACCGGTAACGTCGCGGGTGGGATCGGCGGCGGCGCCGTCGGCGGCGTCGCCGGAGGAAGCGCCGGATTCATCGGCGGCGGTCTCGGCGGCGCCGGTGGAATAGGCGCCGGCGGAATAGGCAGCGGTGGCGGCGCGCTCGGTCGACGATAATCGTGAAAATATCAGTGTAGCGTCTCGCCGTGTAACGATGTTTCTTTCCATGTTGTACATCATGCGCGTAGGCGTGGGCGTAGGCGTAGGCGTAGGCGGCGAGCGACGAAGGCGAATGCGGAAACGAAAGCGAATGCGAGGCGACGACGAAGGGCGCGAGCGATCGAGTCCAAGAAGAGGATCGATCGGCGGTGATGCAGAAGCGCAACGTCGAGGACGTCACGGCGAGAACCACGAGGATGTTGTTCCCGGAGGTCGACTATGAGAATGAAGACGATGAGGATACGACGAGTACGAAACCGACGAGTACGAAACCGACGAGGATGACGAGTAAGACTGAGGAACACAAAGAATCTTTTAGGCATCTCCGCGTTTCCTTTTATGTAACGCAGTTTTACTTACACAAGAATTTACGATCAATCACGGCCTTACACTTGTGTAAGGCGGCGATTAAGCAAGAATGGAGGATTATCCGCTTTTATTAAGCTTCCGCTTTTCGCGACGCCGCGAGCTCTTGCTGCAAGGCCATAGGCACGGGCTCATATCTAGCGAGCTTCATGGAGTAGTTAGCACGACCCTTGGTCATGCCGCGCAACTTGGAGACGTAGTTGAACATTTCGGCGAGCGGGACGAACGCCTTGACCGTCTTCATGCCGCCCGGCTTGTCGCCGAGCTCGTTGACGGCGCCGCGACGAGAGTTCAAGTCACCGATGACGTCGCCCATGGATTCTTCCGGGGTGATGACGTCGACTTGCATGACGGGCTCCAAAAGCTTGGGCGCGCACTTGGCGATGCCCTCTCTAAACGCGCCCTTGGCGGCGATCTCGAACGCCATGACGGAGGAATCGACGTCGTGGTAGCTACCGTCGAACAAGGTGGCGCGGACGTCAACGACCGGGAAACCGGCGATGATACCGGAGCCCATCATTTGTTCCAAACCGCTGGCGACGCCCGGGATGTATTCCTTCGGGACGGTGCCCCCCTTGAGTTCGGTGGCAAACTCGAAACCGCTACCCGGCTCGAGCGGTTCAAACTTGATTTGAACCTCGGCGTATTGACCGGAACCACCGGATTGCTTCTTGTGGGTGTACTTGATTTCAGCCGGCTTGGAGATGGACTCGCGGTAGTTGACTTGCGGGGCGCCGACGTTGGCTTCAACCTTGAACTCGCGCTTGAGACGGTCGACGATGATGTCGAGGTGAAGCTCACCCATACCTTCGATGACGGTTTGGTTGGTCTCTTCGTCGCGGGTGAAGTGGAAGGACGGATCCTCTTGGGCGAGCTTGATGAGACCGGTGGACATCTTTTCGACGTCAGCCTTGGTCTTCGGCTCGATGGCAACCTTGATGACGGGATCCGGGAATTCCATTCTTTCGAGAATAATCTGCTTCCCTTGATCGCACAACGTGTCACCAGTGGTGGTGTCCTTGAGACCACCGATGGCGACGATGTCACCGGTGCGCGCAGTCTTGATGTCTTGACGCTCGTTGGCGTGCATCTCGAGGAGACGGCCGATGCGCTCCTTCTTACCCTTGACGGAGTTGTACGCGTAGGAACCCGCCTCCATGACGCCAGAGTAGATGCGGGTAAAGGTGAGGGAACCGACGAACGGGTCCGTCATCACCTTGAAAGCCAAGGCGGAGAGGGATTCTTCGTCGGACGCCTTGCGGCTGAGCTTTTGCTCGGCGTCGTCGACGGCGGTGCCTTGAACATCCGCGATGTCGGTCGGCGCCGGCAAGTAGGCGAGGACGGCGTCGAGCATCGGTTGGACACCCTTGTTCTTGAACGCGGAGCCGCACATGACCGGCACGAAGGCGAGGTCGCAGGTACCCTTACGGATGCACTTGACGAGCTCTTCCTCGGTCGGCTCTTCGCCTTCGAGGTACTTCATCATGACGTCGTCGTCTTGCTCGACGGCGATTTCAATCATGTTGGCGCGCATCTCCTCCGCCTTCTCCTTGAGGTCATCCGGGATTTCGGTCACGTCCCAGGACGCACCGAGCTCTTCACCCTTCCAGACGAGCGCCTTCATGGTGATGAGATCGACGACACCGGCGAAGTCTTCTTCGGCGCCGATGGGAATTTGGAGCGGGCACGGGCGCGCGCCGAGATTGGACACGATCATGTCAATCGTTCTGTAGTAGTTGGCACCCATGCGGTCCATCTTGTTGACGAAGCAGAGACGCGGCACGCGGTACTTGTCGGCCTGACGCCACACGGTTTCGGATTGCGGTTCAACACCGGCGACCGAGTCAAAGAGGCAAATAGCGCCGTCGAGCACGCGCAACGCCCGCTCCACCTCCAAGGTGAAATCGACGTGCCCCGGGGTGTCGATGATGTTGATGCGGTGATCCTTCCACGCACACGTCGTCGCGGCGGACGTAATCGTAATACCACGCTCTTGTTCTTGTTCCATCCAATCCATCGTCGCGGCGCCTTCGTGCACCTCACCAATCTTATGCGAGCGTCCCGTGTAGTACAAGACGCGCTCCGTCGTCGTCGTCTTCCCCGCGTCGATGTGCGCCATGATTCCAATGTTACGGTACTTTTCCAACGGGATCGAGCGCGCTTCCGCGTCGTCACCCTTGGCGGCGCGAATCACGCGCGTTCTCGGCGCGCGCTGCTGCGAGACGATACACACAAAGAGCGCGGTCAGTCACTCATTCATTCATTCTCATTCATTCACTCATTCGCCCGACCTCTCCCAGGGATAAGACCCGACCCGGCGGCGCGCCCGTTCGACGCTCGACGCTCGACGATCACCGCCGACGCCACCACCGACGACGACACCGCGCGCGCGATAAAAAATAACTCCTTCGTCCGATTCATTCACCCTCCCCCCCCTCGCCTCGCGTCTTCCTCCTCCGCGTCGTCACATCCACCCCTCGTCGCTCGCGTCGCCCTCGCGCGGACGACGTCACCCACTCGTCTTCCGCGTCGACGTCTTCCCCGTCGACGTCTCGCCATCGCCCGCGTCTCCGCGCGCGCACACACACTCGCGAAAATCACGCGTACCTCGGTCCGTCTCTCCGCGACGCGCGCGCGCGCGCTCGCCGTCGTCATCGTCGTCATCGTCGTCGTCATCATCGCGTCAAATGGACGCGAGCCGTCGGCGTGTGACGCGGTCGCGGTCGTCGGCGCGTCGTGTGGGGGGGGTGAGGAGACACGTGTGGGTGGTTTAATAGACGAATACGTGATTCGAGTATGGGTATGTGGGAGGGGTGTGTTTTTTATGGTGTGACGGGTCGTGACCGGTGGGGACGTGTGTCCACGCGTGCCACGCGTCCGGTTTAGGGTTTAGTAGGGTTGAGCGTCCCGATCGATCGATCGATCGAATCATCGTCGCGGTCATCGTCGCCGATTCGTCGGTCGTCATCGGTATGCGCGCGACGACGACGGTGCGTCGAGGGGTGTGGTGCGCGCGACGACGCGGCGAACGTGCGGTGACGCGGTCGCGCGCGGTGGTGGTGGCGGCGATCGCGGTGGTGGTGGCTTCATCGTCGACATCATCGGTGGGTGGGACGCCGCTGTCGCCGTCGCATCGTCGAGAGGGAATCGGTCGTCGTCACCGCGTGAGGTCGACGTACGGGGCGCGAGCGGTGCGGGCGAACGCGCACGTGATGGCGTCGTATCCAGCGCCGATCGTGGTCGAACCTCGGGATGGGTCGCCGGCGACGAGCGCGTGCATCGTGTTGCACGGATTGGGCGACACGGGGCGGGGGTGGGCGGGCGCGGCGACGCAAATCGCGACGCCGCGAGGGGAAAAGGTGCGGTGGATCTTTCCCACGGCGAAGACGGTGCCGGTGACGCTTAATGGGGGGATGCGCATGACGGCGTGGTTTGATTTGAACGCGTTGGACGAGGGGTCCATCGTGGACGATCGCGTCATGATTGAAGAATCCGCGAGGTACGTCGACGCGTTGGTGCGAGAACAGATGGAGGCGGGGATTCCGAGCGAAAAGATCATCGTCGGTGGGTTTTCGCAGGGTGGGGCGATCGCGCTCACGGCGAGTTTACGGTCCGAGGTGAAATTGGGCGGGTGCTTGGCGCTCTCGACGTATTTACCGCTGCGCGGCGATTACCCGGACAAGTTTGGGCCGCACGCGCGCGCGTTGAAAATTTTCCAAGGGCACGGGACGCACGATATGGTGTTGCAGTACGCGTACGGGCAAAAGTCGTACGAGTTATTAAAGGAGAAGGGGATCGACGTCGAGTTCAAGACGTACGCGGGCATGGCGCACAGCGCGTGCGCGGAGGAATTAGACGACGTCGCCGATTTTTTCACTCGGACGCTCGCCGCGTGAGTATATATAAAAGCAATACTGTACCTACGTTTTCTTCTTCTAGAATTATAACAACACAACGACTATATACATACTACGTATACACACAGAGACGGATACGACTCGCGCGCGCGCGGTCTGCACTATCGTTCGCTCGCCTTGCTCGCCTCGACGGATTCGTCGATCGTCTTTTCGCTCACGTCTTCGTGCATGTCCCAATCCGGGATGAGGAGATAGATGAGCGGAACGGATAATAAAGGAATGATGAGTCCGCTGATCACCAGCAACGGCACGAACTGGTCAAAGTTGCATTCGCCTCGCACTAAATCGGTATGAATGCCCACAAAGGTCATCGACGCCGAACCCAACGTCAACGCCAACGCTTGGCCGACGTTTACGGAACCGGCGAGAACGGTGAACATGGTGCACTCGACGTTCTTATCGACAATCTTCGCGAGCACCGTCGCCGCGGGGAGGTAGGTGAACACGAAGGCTATGCCCTCGATGATTCCCTCGCTCAGGACAAAGGCGCTCCTGTCGTCGACGCCCATCTTGACGTTCCATCGCATGATGATCCAAATGTCTGACGCCTTGGCCACCACCTTGGTGAGCGTGGCGACGAGAAACGTCAATCGAACCTTTGATCGACTGAGATACTTTTGAAACATCCAAATCCCCATCGCTTGCGCGATGAGGGCGAACATGAAGGTGACGACGCTGTAAAAGACGTAATCAAAGTGCGGCCCGCCGGGCACGCACGACTCGTCCTCCGTGTACCAATACGTCTTCGCTTGCTTGACGTTGACGCACAAAAACCGCTCTATGATGACGTACACGACCAACGACGCCGTTCTACTCTCTAAAAGTGCGTATACGGCACCCGTGAGTCCACCGAGAATGCACAGACAACACACGATGCAGAGGATGAGATCCGTCTCCATCGCGTCCAAGAGCTGCATGCCTATGACGCCGAGCGAGCACGCCGACACCGCGATGGCGACGCCGAAGAGGTTTCTATGTTTCTTCGCCAACGCGTGCGCGTTGAAATCGCTCCCGATGCGCTCTTCGGGTAATAAACCGAACGCGCTCGTAAAGATGAATTGCGCCGCGCACGGCGTCGCAATCCAAAATATCATTCTATAATTCTTGGCGTGTAACCCGAAATACGCCAACAGCGTCCCCACCATGCTCCCGACGGTGACGACGGACCAATCCCACGTCATTAAATCCGCCCCGAGGTGTTGTTTCGTTGACATCGCCTCGAACACTCTCGAACCCACGAGACACTCGCCGCCCGCAATCAAAAGATTCATCGTCAACACGTACGCCGCGTACTCCTCCGCGTCCTCCGGCCCGAACGTTTTCGTCGCGATAATCACCATGGACACCGTCCCAGCCAACGCGAAGAGCGTGAGATACGCTCTCTTTCTGTATCCAAACAGCGGCGTCGTGTCGGTGATGAGTCCGATGAGCGGCTTCAACATCCACGGGAAACTCACGAGCACTTCAAAACGCTGAAACGCCTGCGCGCTGAATTTCAGGTATTTTTGCGCGTACGGTAACGACGTCGTGCTGATTATGTGCTTGGCGATGCCCTTGATGAAGAAATCCGCGGACACCATCGCCGCGAGAAGCTGCCAGCCGAACACCCTTTCGAGCCGCGCGGTGAAATCGACGAGACCTGACCACGGCGCGCGCGCGCACGCGCGTCCGTCGGACGTCGACGCGACGGCATCGTCGCCGTCGTCGCTACCGCGCGGTGCGTCCGCCGCCATGACGACGCGGCGCCCGTCGGCGTGTGCGGATTGCACTTGCGCGCGCAAAACAAAGTTGTATTTTAATCGAGGTGAGGAACCGTCGAGGAAACGTCGTCGTCGCACAGCGCGCTACGAAAGGTCTAAATTACAGAATGTATCGTTACTAGGAGTCACGTTGTCATTTATCGTCGTCAGAGGTTTTGGCGATGAGCGGCGCGCGCTCGCTCGCCCCGTCGGGGGCGTCGCGCACGGGTTCGCCAGTCTCGAAATCCACCGTGTCTTGCATGTTCATGTTCGGCACGAAGATGAACGTGAGAGGAATGGACACCAAGGGCAGGAGCATGCCGCAGTAAAACACCAGGCTGGGTAACCCGGAGAAGTCGCACGAACCTCCTTCCGAGAGATCGGTGCGAATGCCCACGAAATCCATGGCGAAGACGCCGAGCGCGCTCGAGAGCGAACTCCCGAGATTGTTAAAGCTCGCCAAGATGGCAAACATGGTCGCCTCCATGTTTTCTGGACACATCTTCGACATCAACACCACGCTCGGCATCGCCGCCATCATGCCCACCATCGGTTCGAGGATGGTGTCGCCGATTAAATAAAACGCCTTGTCCGAAATTCCCCAGTCGATGTTCCAGCGCCGCACGATGACGTAGTCGCCGACGCTTCCGAGCGAACTCAAGATGGCGGACATCCAAAACGTGAATCGCACGTTGGCGTTGGAAAAGAAGACTTGGAACAAGTACACGCCTATCGCCGTGCACAAGCGCGCGATGATGGACGTGTACACGGAAAAGAATAGGTAATCAAAGTGCGGCCCTCCTGGATTGCACTTCTCGTCCACCGTGAACCAGTAACTCATGGCGCTCCCAAACGAGACGCTCAACACGCTCGTGACGAACAAAAAGAAGGTGACGTTCGCGATGGGTCTCGGTAACGCCGCGTACATGACCACGCTCAGCACCAAAGTCACCACCACCGACACCGCCAAGTCTACGTATTTATTCTCCGGTTGCATGAACTGCACCACCGCCAGAAAGACGCACATCGTCGCCATGAATATCGACATTAGAAATACCTTGTAGTTCTCCTTCCACAGTTTCCCTTCGAAGAACGACCCCGCCTTCTTATCCATCCCCCTCTCCGCCGCGTCACCACCGCTCTCATCCCTCGGCTGCACCTTTTTCTCCGGGAGCCACCCTGCGAGCGACGTGAACACCGTCTGCGCGCTCAGAGGCACGCCGATCCACATCAAAGACCTATAATTCTCATACTTGATGGAGAAAAAGCTACACAACGTCGCAAATATCGACCCAAACGTGATGCACATCCACACGAAACTCACCATGTCGCTCGATTTCGTCGGATGTTCTTGCATGCGTTCCGTGTACTTGCCCTCTGTCAATAAATCCGCCGTCGCCACTTGTAAATTAATTGCCACCAATCCCATCACGTACAACGCCGCCATTTCCGGCGTAAACTTTATCGCCGCCAACGTCACCACCGCCGCGCACCCGATCACCGACGTCATCGCGACGTAATACCTCTTGTGATACCCGCCTATCGGCACCAAGTCGCTCACCATGCCCATGATCGGTTTCACCGTCCACGGAAACATCGCCACGATGCCGTACCGCTGCATCTCCACCGCGGTGAATCGTAAATACTTTTGCGAGTACGGCAGCGCGGCGGTGCCGACCAGGGACATGAGCGCCCCTTTCAGACCGAACATGACGCTGAAGATGAATTTCAACAGTTCATCCCCGTACGTTTGACGAAGCGCGCGCAGTTCGGCGAGCGGGTGCCGAGCCGCGCGCGAGTCCGACGCGGACGCCTCGACGTTCGTCTCGCGTCTGTCGCGCGCATCGCTCGAGGCACTCATCGCGGACATCTCGACGCGCGCGCGCGCACGAATGACGAGGACGCGTTTCGCAAAGGTGTTGGGCTCGCCGGGACGAGGCGGCGGCGGCGACCGGGACGCGCGAGCGGGGCGACGAAGGACGAGACGTGGATGATCTATCTATGTACAACGCGCGCTACTGGTCTCGATGGTCGCGATTCGCCGACGTCGGTCGACAGACTCGCCGTCACAGGGTGAAAAACAGACCGATGAGTCCTCTGAGGTAGCCCACCACCTCGGCGGCGCCGAGCTTGGATTCGCCGTAGACGCGATCGACGAAGGAGATTGGAACCTCGCCCACGGTGTATCCACACCTCTTAGCGCGAACGATGATTTCCATCTGAAACACGTACCCTTTAGAGGTGACTTGGGAGATTAAATCTCGCAACACGTCGCGCTTGTAGCACCGAAAACTCCCCGTTAAATCACTCGCGCCGGGATTGAGCGCCACTTTTGCAATGTAATTCGCCACTCTAGACGTCAATTTACGACGTAAATCCCACCCGTGCACCCCACCACCGCGAGAATACCTCGTTCCGCTCACAATGTCTAAATCACCCGCGCGCTTGGCGTCTAAAAACGCCCCAATATACTTGGGGTGATGACTCAAATCCGCATCCATGATGACCACCTCCTCCCCGCGCGCGAATTCCAACGCGTACACGTACGCGCTCCCCAACCCAAGTTTCCCCGCGCGCGGTTTCAACACCAACAACTCATCATCATACGCCTCTCGCAAGCGTTTCACCACCCCTTGCGTGTCATCCGGACTCGCATCGTCGACGACGATGATCTCCCAGCGACCTCGCGCGTCGCCGTACGCGCGCTCGGATTCGCGAATCAATCGATGCAACAGCGCTACGTTGACGCGTTCCTCGTACGTCGGCACGACGATCGAGACAGATATTTTTTCATCCTTCATCTGCATCGATCGCGACGCCGATCGCGCGGTCGCGCGCGACGCCACGGCGCGTCGATGTGTGTCGCACGTCGCGTGATGTGGCGATGAGCCGCGGGGCGTGGGATCCGCATTCGTCGCCATGTCCACCGCCGTGCCGCCTCGACCGACGTTTAGCGACGACACGGGAAGCGAACGAACGTTTTCTCGCGACGAAGACGTCGAGGACGACGCGAGATCGGGCGCGCGCGGACGTTGGCGCGAAGAATTAGTCGGACGGGAACGACCTCGAGCGAATGATGACGATGCGTACGACGACGACGCGCCGCGACGACCGCGCGCGGAGGACGACGCGGCGGAGGATGACCTGTACGCGCACTTTTCGCGCGCGCGCGTCGCCGTGTGCGAATACGCGAGAGAAGACGCGATGGAGATTGCGAGAGAATTACAGCGGTTGGGCGCGTCGACGACGGAGCGGTACGACGACGACTGCACGCACGTCGTGACGCCGTTTCAACGCGGACGTGGGTACGAATTAGGCACGGAGGATGGGAAACTCGTCACGTCGTACGCGTGGATCGAGGATTGCGTCGCGAGAGGGCGAGTGGTGGATCCGAACGCCAAGGCGTTGTACGCGCCATTGCGGAGTCCCGACGGCGTTGACGGTTTCTCGGCGCTTCGCGTGTGCGTGGACGGATACACCGGACAGGAGAAGTTGGACATCGTGGAATTGATCGAGGCGGCGGGGGCGACACACGAGGAAGAGGTGACGTCGGCGACGACGCACGTGGTGTGTTATCGAGCGGGAACGCCGACGTATCTCAAGGCGGCGACGTCGGGCGGGCGCGTCGTCGTCGTCAATCACGTGTGGGCCGAGGAGTGCGTGCGACAGTGGACGTTGCTCGCGCCGAGGAGCGATCCGAGGTTTACGAAACTCGGGATCGAGATTGATTTAGAGGATGAGATCGATCGCGAGCGACGGTTACGATCCGAGGCGGAGCGCGAACTCGACGAGGAGGAGCGACGCGCGCAGAGTTTGCGAGAATTGCTCGACGCCGAGGAACGCGAACGAGAAGATTTACAGCACCAGCTCGATGATAGTGAGTCTCAGCGCATGGCGTTGCGGGACATGCTGGATGGTGAAGCAGACAATCGCGAGGGCGTGCACGAACAGTTTCTTCGCCAGCGCGGGGACGTGGAGGAATTGCAGCGTTTACTTCGACAATCCGAGGCGAGTCGCGCCGAGCAAGAGTCGAGAATCGTGCAGGGCGAAGAGGAGCGTCGATCATTGCTTCGACAGCTCGAACAGACGCGCGGATTACAGACGAATCTTCAGACGCAATTCACGCACTCGCGTCAGGATCTTCTCACGCAGCTCGAACAACGTTTGGAACAAATCGAAGAGACGCGCGCCGAGCTCGCCGAGGAGCGACGCGCGCACGCGGAGACGAGACAGTTGTTGGATGATGAACGCAAGGTGCAATTCACCGCGCACGAGAAGATTCGAGTGGCGGAGAAGGAGGCGAAGACGGTTCGCGATCAATTGAACAACGAATCTCGTGAAAAGACGGCGTTACAAAAACAATTGGACGCCGAACGCAAGTCTCGTCTGCACATTTTGAGCGACTTTGACAACGAACGCAAGCAGCGCGAGCACTTGATCAAACAGCTCGAGGCGGAACAAAAGCTTCGTCAGAGTTTACAGCAGGCGGTGAGCGCCAAGGAGGAGCTCCGCGTGCGCGCCGAGGAGGAGATTCAACGTCTCAACGAAGACATTCAAGAGATGATGGATGAAATCGATAGACTCAAGACGTTTGAGCCGCCCGAGGTGGACGAAACGGAGAAGATTCAGGTGAAACTGTTCCTGGATGACGATATTCGATTCTTCGAGCTCGAACCGGACGTGTCGTACGAAGAGCTCGTCATCGCCGTCGGCAAGGTGATCATCGAATCGTACTCGATCAAGTTTGAAGACGCCGACAAGCACCACGTCACCCTGCGTTCGACGGATGACGTCCGCATTGCGTGTCGACAACACGAAAAGTCGGACGCCACCTATCTCAAGCTTCTCTTGGACAAGGCGGTGAAAGACAAGGGTGGATTTTTTGCCGCGCGTCGTAAAAAATCGAGCGCGTACGGCGAGGAGGAGGGCGGCGGTAAGTCTTCGCGTAGTCTCATGTCGCGCATGCTCTTCTTCCGTAAAAAGAAAGGCGACGATGAGGAGGAGGAGTAAAAAAGAGGGCGGCGGGAACGGAACGCGCTCGCGCGGCGGCGGCGGCGTAGTCTCATTATTTTTCATCATGAATAATCACGTTTGTGTAGTACAGTGTAATTGCAACCAAGTCAATATCTATAGTACAGTATGTGCTACGAAGTTTGTTCACCACGCTTTTCGCGCGTTTCTCGCGAGAAAGTGGTCGTCGGCGTTCGCGTCCTTCGGATCGGCGGAGGAGGTGAATATGGACGCGTACACGGATTCGTCGGCGTTGACCGGTGCGGCGGCCGTCTGTTTCGACCTCTTCGCGGCGACGACGTCGCCATCACCACCATCACTCGCGTCCCCGGTCGTCTTGCGTTTCGTCTCTCCCGGCAGCGGCGCCTCTTTTTTCAACTTTTTCTTCTTGTCCTTTTTCTTTTTCTCCTCTTCTAAAATCGACTTTAACAATTCGAGCTCTTCTCCGCGCGGATTGACGGGAATTGGCGTCGGCGCGTCGGCGAGCGTCACCCCATCGTTCATCTCCTCCACCGCCGCTTTCGCCTCGCGAAGCGCCTTATCCGCCACCACCACACCGCTCGGTCGCACGACGACGAATTTCGTCTTGCCGTTGAAATCTAAACCCGTGATGGGACACGAAAACACAGCTTCCGCCGCGCCGCACCGAAAATTCCTCGCGTTCACCGACTTTGACGCCGTCCCGTTCTCCCCGTCGCCCGAATCGCGTCGCCTCTTGTGAAATTTACACGTCACCAACGCCTTCATTCCCGTCACGTGTTCGACGCGTTTCGGCATCGGCGCACCGTCGACGGCTTTATTCCGCAACGCCTCGAGCACGGGTTCTTTATTATACAACGCTCCCGTGCGATCGATCACCACTCCATTTTCACACGTCTCCAGCGGTTCCTCCGTGAGCGCACACGTGAACCACCGCGCCAAATCTTCCTCCGCCTCGTCTCGGTCCCGCACCGTGCTCTGCGTCGAGTAGCGTACGAACCCGCCCAAACTCTCCTTTTTCCGACTAAACGTCGTCCCGCCGTTCCACGCGTACATCTCCAGATACGCCGATCTCGATTCCGCGCCCGTGGCGCCGCCGTCCCCTCCCCCACCGCGCAGACCCAACCCTCGCGACGCGTCGACGACGTCGAACGTCGCCCCCGCGTCGGCGTCCACCGCGTCGGCGTCCCGGTACGTCGCCCTCGACCCGTCTCGTCGTCGTCCAACCAGCGCGCACGTCATCGCGAGCGCGGACGATGACGTCGCGCGTTCGATGACGTCTCTCGCCGTCGTGCGTCCGACGACGACATCGCACGCGACGACGCGCGGGAGCGAGGCGCCGTCGCGACGCGCGCGAATGAAAATTTGTCCCCGGGACGGTGGGGCGTCGTCCCGCATGATCGATGCGTCGATGGACGATCGAGTGGACGAAACCGAGTCGTTTCGTGCGTCGCTCGCGTCGCGCGTCTCGCTCGTCGCGCGCCTCTCTCTTCGCGTCGACGAGTGACGCCGTTCCCACTTCATTTCATTTCATTTTCTTTCACGCGGGAACAAAACGTCGTCACTCATCGACGCGTCATGGACGACGATGACCCGTTGACGCGCATCCTGAGCGCGAGATACGTCGCCCAGGGTCGCGCCTCGCTCGCCGCGCGCGAGAAACTCCTCTCGCGACTCGTGTCGAATCGTAGGCTCTTACCCGAAGGTTTGCCCGACCAAGCGGTGGAACATCTCTTGACGACGCTCTCGACGATGGATTCGAATAATTTCCTCGACAACGTCGGCGTGGGCGAGCGAGAGGGACGGGTGTTCTCGTCCATCGTTCGACGTCGATGTTTCGGGATGTCGCACGGGATCGGACGGTCGGGAGACGTGACGGCGGAGCAGCCCAAGGCGTGCGGAAGCTCGGCGGCGCATAAACTGTGCGCGGCGTTGGCCCGGGACGCGTTGCGAATAGCGGGGATGCGAGACGTGGGGAAGCGCGTGTTGGTGTTGCCGCTGGCGACCGGGATGACGATGACGTTGGTGTTGAGCTCGATGCGATCGAGATGCGCGAGCGAGGGGAGGGAAGGGGCGAATTGTGTGATTTGGTGTCGATTGGATCAAAAGACGTGCGTCAAGGCGGCGACGTGCGCGGGATTGAAGGTTGTCGTGATAGATCCCGTGTTGAACGGGGATCAGTTGGAGACGAACGTGGCGGCGATCGAACGGGCGATCGATGAGGTCGGGAGGGAACGGTTGGTGGCGGTGGTGACGAGCACGAGTTGTTTCGCGCCTCGCGCGTGCGACGACGTCGAGGCGGTGGCGCGATTGTGTCGAGACAAAGATGTCGGTCACGTCATCAATAACGCGTACGGTGTGCAGAGCAGAGAGTTGTGCGCGCGCGTGAACAAGGCATGGACGGTCGGTCGCGTGGATGCCGTCGTGCAATCGACGGATAAGAACTTTCTCGTCCCCGTCGGCGGCGCGCTCGTGTGCGCCGGAAAAAACGACGAATCCGCGGTGGACGCCGTCGCCGCCGCGTATCCCGGACGCGCGTCCGCGTCTGCCACCTTGGATTTATTCATCACCCTCTTGTCCATGGGCGAAAAAACGTGGACGCGCTTGCTGGACGAGCGCGAATCGCTGTACGCGTACATGCGCGCCGAACTCGAAAAAGTCGCCGCCGAGGAGGGCGAACGCGTCCTCGCGTCGCCGAAAAATCCAATCTCCATGGCGATGACGCTCACGTGCGCGTCGACCACGGGTGCGTCGCCGACCATGTTCGGATCGATGCTCTTCTCTCGGTGCGTCTCTGGCACGCGCGTCATCGCGCCCGGAGAGACGAAGACCGTGGGCGGGATTGAGTTTAAAGGATTCGGCGCGTCGCACTCGGCGTACCCGACGACGTATTTCACCGCCGCGGCGGCGATTGGCACGACGCGTGACGACGTCGATCGGTTCACGAGCGTGTTGCGGAAGACGTTCAAGGATTTTAAGAAGAAGACACGGGTTGCGGCAGCGGCGGCAAACGAGACGTAGAATAGAACTATCATTTTAATTACACAGAGCCGCGCGCTTGATTCGTTTGTCTCACGCATCGCGTCTGTCGCGGGTTCGTTTGTTGCGCGAATACTCCGTCAACATCGCGTCGATTCGCTCGATGACGCTCTCGGCGATGCGCAACTGACCCGCGCGATACCAAAATGTCGCCTCCGCGACGACGTCGACGCCGAGAATCGCCCCATCCCGCGGCCGCGCCGCCACGCGCGCCGCCGCCGCGCGCATCTCCTCGGCGGTGTCTTTGAAATATCCGGCGAGCGCGCGAAGCATCTCGCACTCGGCGGCGACGTCGACGATGACGAAAGGGTGGTACTCCTCCCGAGCCTCGCTCCACTCGATGACTTTGTGTGGGGCATACAGCGCGCGCATTTGCGCCAGGAATCGGTCGAGAGATCCGTCGGCGGCGACGCGCGCGGGAAACGTCGTCACGTCGAGCTCGGCGACGTCGGCGACGCGGCGCAAGGCTTCTGCGCGCGCGGAGTCGATGTTCGCGGGATCGAAGCCCGGGATGGCGAATGGCAAACGATCGTATGGATTGTTCGCGAGACTGAAACCGTAATAGGCGACCAGTTCGGCGTTTTCTAAACGTCCGTACGAAATCGTAATCGGTTCGCCGGGAGACGCGCCTCGCGCGAGTTCCAATCGAAACGCCTTGGTGTCTCGCTCCAACGACGTGTACCGCACCGAGTGCGCGTGCAGCGCGTGGTTACACAGATACACGCCGGGCACGATGACCTCGCGAATGTCCAAACTCGCGGGATCTTGCACTTTCATCGCGTACGACGTCCACACGTCGTGCGCCAACGCGAATCGACGATATTCGCCGAAAATCTCTAGAGGAAACGCCTCGGGAACTTGCGCGCACAACGCCGGGAACAGCATGTCGTACTGTTTACGAACGCTCTGTTGATACTCGATGAGTCTGCTCGCGTGCTCCTGTCCCAACACGAATTGCATGGCGTCTGGATCCCACGCCAACGCCGTCGACGCGTGGCGCGGGAGCGCGCGCAACGCCGGCGCCCACTCCGACTCGCACTCGCTCGAGACGTCGTCGCTCAGCGCCGCGGTGAGCCACACGACCATGATGATCTGATCGCTCATCGATCCGGTCAACTGTTTCAATACCTCACACATCGGCGACGACGACTTGCGGACGACTTGTTCGACGCCCAGGAGCGCCGACCACGGTACGCGCGCCGCGCACTCCCCAGCCTCGATGCTCTCGGTCGCGATCGCCTCGCGCATGCCCTCGCGCACGACTCGACCGTCGAAACGATACTCGGCGCCTCGCGCGCGCGCCCATCGAAACATGTCCTCGCACGCGGGATCGAGCGCGCCGCTCGCCGCCGCGAACGCGCGGTCGCCCTGCGCCGCCGCCGCCGCCGCGCCCAATTTCACCGTCGCCGCGCGTTTCAACACCGCCATCGCGCGCTCGAGAACGAGACGCGCGCCCGATGACGCATCGTCTCGTCCCACCGCCTCCATCGCGTCCGCGATCGATCGCATCGCCAGTCCGTACGCCGCCGTCTCTCGACCCGGCGCGTCGCCCCCTCGCGCCCCGCCTCCACCATCGCCGTCATCTCGCGCGTACGCCTCGTCCGCCGCGCGCAAACTCGAGACGACATCCTCGATCGTCCGTCCGCACGTCTCTTTACCGCTCACGCTCGCGCACCGCGCGATCGCGAGCACGTCCCGCACTTTGCCCCGAATCGCACCCTCGTCGTCCCCGACGTCGAACGCGACGCCGTTCCCCGCATGCAGGACGCGTCGCGCCACGCACACCACCTCGTCGTCGTCCACTGGAATAGGCACCGTCACCGTCGGCATCGCGCG
>Ga0181569_10000791_pt1 | contig 24429 bp, 16 predicted proteins | sample 101ome_19_FD_132452 | JGI IMG/M metagenome (GOLD analysis project Ga0181569, IMG submission 132452) | Coastal salt marsh microbial communities from the Groves Creek Marsh, Skidaway Island, Georgia - 101405AT metaG (megahit assembly) | ecosystem: Environmental > Aquatic > Marine > Intertidal...
ATCGCGAAAATGAATAATCGGAACGAGCCGACGCTCGAATCAACGCGCCCACGGTGGACGCGGAGCGGTGACGCTGACGTCGACACCCGTCTTCGGATGCTTAAAAATAATTGACTCTGCGTGAAGCAGCGCGCCTCGCTCGCCCGCTTCGGGCCCGCCGTATCGCACGTCTCCCACGAGCGGAAGACCGAGACTTGCGGCGTGCAACCGAATCTGGTGCGTCCGTCCCGTCACCGGTCGACACTCAGCCAAGACCGCGCCGTCGCCGCGTCTGCGCTCGATCCGAATCGTCGTCTCACACCGCTTCACGCGCTTATTTCCGGGCAATTCACGATCTACATCCTCCAAACGATACAATCGAAACAATCCGAATTTCGCTCGCCCGTGTCCTGTGACGACGCGATACTCCTCTCGCGTCTCGTTCTTCTCCTCGAACGCGTCCGTGACGGCGCACAGCGCGACGTACCGCTTCCGCACGACCCCGCTCGCCTTGAACTGACGACTGAGACTCGTCGTCGCGACGCCGTTTCGTCCGCACACCAACGCGCCCGAGGTGTCTCTGTCCAAGCGATGCATCGTCGTCGCGCCGGCGACGCGCTCGTCTCTCGAGGACGCGCGTTCGTCTCGCGTCTCTTCGTCCAAGACGACGTCACCGCGCGCGACGACGTGTTCGATATCGTGCGCGTACGTCTGCGGCGGCTTGTCGACGACGAGGACGTCGTCGTCGACGTACAGCGCGCGCACGGCGTCGAGACGCTCGCCTCGAGAGGCGGCGCGTTCGCACGCCTCCGCGCGCGCGCGCTCGACCGCGCGCGCGTCTTCGCTCGGCGGACCGGGTCGAAGCGTGGGCGAGGGGTAATCGGGGGGCATGGCGCGCGCCGCCCGAGACGCGCGCGCGTCCGAGTGACGCGACGAAGACGCTTTGAATTCGTTAAAAAGCAACTAACGACTGGGGGGTGACAACTAACAACTGGGGGGCTACAAACAACGCGGGTGAATTATTTCGGGATGGAACTACGCGCGCCGATGTACGCGTAGCTCGGTCGTTCGTACCGCGGCACGCGCGTCGGCGACGCGATGTACGCGGCGATGGAATCCACGCGCGAGACGCGCTCGAGCAACTCGCCGCATCGCGGAAGCTCGAGCCTCTCTGCGAAATCCGGCACGTGTTCGGGCTCGGCGAGCTCGAACAACGTCTCGAACAGCGCGAGATCGACGAAGGTCATCGCGTCGCCGATGAGATATCCGGTCCCGTTCGCTTGTAAAATTTCTTCAAATACGCGCAGCGCCTGCACCGAGCGACTGGCGACGGATAAATCGTTCACGCGATGCGTCTCTTGATATCTCGGACATTGAACGTCGGCGTCCGTGACGAATCGCAACTCTCTCGCCGAATATTGCTCGCCGTCGTGCGTCAATCCAAAGTTTCTACACGTGCACCACCATTGCGAAAACAACTCGTCGCACTTGGCGCGCTCGAACTGGTCCCCGCCCGCCAATCCGAGCGCATCCGCGAGATATCGCACGATGGTCATCTCGTGCGACAGATCGTTCCCTCGACCGTCGACGTCCACCAGACTCGGCGTTTTCCCAAACTTCGTCGTCGGTTTCACGTCGGCCCACTCTCTGTAACCGACGACTTCGAAACAATACGGCGTCTCGGCGTACTCGAGCATCAGTCTCGCCAACTCGGCGCGATTCCGCATCGGCATGTACTGCAACCAGTGCGTCGCCTCGCGCGCGCTCTCGCATCGACGCAGGATGATGCCGTGAATCGACGTGTTCCATAAATCTTTCGACGCGAAGAGCGCGCTCGTGAGCTCATCCGGGAGAATCTCCGGGAGGTTGAGATTTCGTCGCGCGCGGGCGCGAACGCGTCGTCGCGCGCGAGACGCGTTCGCATCGGCTTCGCGAACGGCCTCGCCGCGCGAGAGGGACGTGCGCATGGCGATATGAGGGGACAGTTCGCGTGTGATTGCAAATGCTGTAAGTTGTAAAAATATTCAAGCCAGCCTCGGCTGTGGGACGTCGACGGCGACGGCGTCGACGAAAGCCATCCGATCGTCGTCGATGACGTCTAAATCCGGCGCCAAGAGCTGGACGTACCGGTCAAAGTAAATGAGTTGTTTGATGAGGATGCCGAACGCCTTGGGGAGTTTGATTTTATTCTCCTCGGCGGCGACGAGCAAGTCAGCGGCGAGCTGCGCGACTTGCTGTTGATCGACGCTCACGGCGGCTCGAGCGGCGCCGCCGACGGCGTCCTCTTCGACGGTGACGGTGGGTTCTATGGAATCTAATGTTTCGTACACGCGGCGTAAATCTTTGGCAAACTTGGGGACGTCGACGTCGCCGTCGGTGGCGCCCATGGTGACCAACGCGAGCGCCATGCGCTCGTAATCTCTCGACGCCGTGGATTGGAAAAACGCTTGCACGGCGCCCCAAATGGACGGTTCGATCCTCCCCACGATGCCGAAATCGATGAATCCAACCTTGCCGTCGTCGCACACGATTAAATTCCCAGCGTGAACGTCGGCGTGGAAACTCTCGCACGCCAAGACGCTTCCAAACCACACGTTGAGCGCGTTGACGAGCGTCGTCTCGGGATTCGCGTCGCCAATCACCGATCGAATCGCGTCCAAATCCGTCAGAGGTACGCCTGAAAAGTACTCCATCACCATGACTCGCTTCCCGCTAAACTGTTTGTACACGTACGGCGCCTTGGCGATGGAGTTGAGGTTCGCGTCCTCCAGGTACCGACGAAACGCGTCGACGTTCGCCGCCTCTTTTCTGAAATCCGTCTCCTCCAACATCGACTCCCTGATGTCCCCGACGATGTCCACGAGGGACGTTCGCGAGAGCTCTGGGTTTAAAAATTGTAAAACCTTGCTCACGATCAACACGAAACTCAGATCTGCCTTGAGCGTGTCCTCGACGTTTGGTTTTAAAACCTTGACGACGACTTGTTTGTCGCTCTTCAAGAGCGTCGCGCGGTGCACCTGCGCCACGCTCGCGCTCGCCAGAGGCACCGGATCGATCGTCGCGAACACGTCATCGATGGAACGTCCCAAATCATTCTCGATCGTGCGTTTGATGACGCTAAAATCCGTCGGTTCGGTGGCGTCTAAACACTTTTGAAACTCGTCGACGTACTCCTTTGGAAAGACGCTCGGCGCGCTCGCGACAAACTGTCCCAACTTCACGTACGTCGCCCCCAACGCCTCGAACGTCTTCCGCACCATCTCCGGCGGTGTCGGTGGATTTTGCACGTCTAATTCTCGCGCCGAACGCACGACGAGTCGAGCCAAAGACTCCACCGCGCTCGCCGTTCTCGCCGCGCCCGGCGTCCCCGCGCTCGCCGCGATGGCGGTAATCTCGCTCACCAACACCCTCGCCTCGTCCGCGCGTCGTAGCGCGTCTCGCGCGTCGAACGCGGACGTCGACGGATCGAACGGCGCCGACGTCGACCGCGACCGCGCGCGCGTCGCGATCGTGGCTCGCGATGATGATGACGTCCTTCTCGACGTCATCTTCTCTTCGACGACGCGCGAGCGCGCGACGGCGGCGTCGCGCGTCGTCCTCGCGCGCGAGACGACGCGCGCGGTCGCGGACATGACGACTCGCCGGTTTCTCGGACGCGCGGTGGCGGTCGCGCGACGGGCGTCGGCGTGTGCGGTGCCGAGGCGGGCGGCAGACGCACGCGCGAACACAGACGCGGCAGACGCACGCGCGAACGCACGAGAGACACCGCCCGAAGAGGCGCGCGCGAGAGCGAACGACGACGATGGCGTGGACGAATTTCATCCTCACCGCCACTGGTTTGCTCGCCGTCGCGTCGCTCATGCGCACGGACGTTCGACAGTCGAGTCGAATGCTTCGACAAAACTTGAAGACGATCAGACGCTGGGTCGAGGACGGCACCTCGAACGCGGCGAAAGGGGCGGAAAAGACGCTCGGGGAAACGCCTGCGGGTAAGGCTATGAAGGAACTGCGCGACGAGGCGCTGAAGAAGAAGGATTAGGAGGGGTGTTTCGATCGATCTTCTTTTTGATTTCTTCGTTCCGCCGCCGAGCGAGAGACAGGGCGAGGCTGTGAGGAGCGCGCGCGCGAGAGAGACGGGACAGTCGAGCGAGGCGAAGAGTTTCCTGATGGTGGCGCCGTCGCCGAGAGGCGCGGTATCGCGCGCGAGCCCGGCGACGCACGCGGTGGAGACGTCGACGAGGGACAAGGGCTCGACGCCGACGAGGAAGAATAGAGCGTCGTCGACGCTCAGGTTGGCGTTCGAGGTCTGGGGATGGGTGTGCGCGTTGATATTGGCGTACATCATCTACGAGGGTCTGGACGAGCGGCGCGTGCACATGCTGAACGTGTATTATCAGGCGCCGGTGGTGGTGACGTTGGCGTGCGTGTTGTGGGCGCAGAACTTGCAGGTGTGGCATCGATTACACCTGACGCCGTCGCCCTTGATTTGTTTCGGCGTCGATCACGACGACTCGGTGACGTTTGAGCGCATTTATCGCCTGGCGCAGGCGAGCGCTGTGGCGTTACTGACGTCAATGGTTTTGTTTTTGTTCACGTACGACGTGGACGAGCCCTTCACGGCGACGTCGATCTTGATGATCACGTACGTCGTACCCATAGTCTTCGCGCTCTGGCCGAACAAAACGAAAGGATTCGGTCAATTGCGCGCGCATCTGCGACGGTTGATTTTCAACTGCGCGACGCCGCTGGCGCGACCGGTGGGATTCGCCGACTTTTTCTTTGCGGATATTTTGTGTTCGCTGGCGAAATCGATGAGCGATTTGGAGCGCGTCGTGTGCAGCGCGCGACACGGAATCATCTTGATTCACACAAGCACTGGACGCTGCGGCGACCGAAGCTGGAGGATTCCCGCCGTGCTCATCGTGCCCTCCGTGATACGCTTTTTACAGTGTCTGCGACAATACAGCGACACGCGAGAGACGAAGTGTCTGTACAACGCTTTTAAGTACATGAGCGCGTTTCCGGTCATCATAATATCCGGTGTTCGACACTCGATCGATCACGACGATTGGACCTTCTTCTGGCGTCCGCTCTGGATCAGTTTCTGCGTCTTCAACACGTGCTTTAGCTTTTACTGGGACATCAAGCACGACTGGGCGCTGTCGCTGTTTAGCGGCGCCTCGTCTCGCCGCGCCGGAGATAAAGTACCGTTCGGTCTCCGCGAACGACGCTTGTACGGCGCCCCGAGGGTGTACTACAGGGCGATTTGCCTGAACTTTGCGTTCCGCATCGTCTGGACGTACAAACTCGCGTCGCATTTACGACATCACAGCGCGGTGCTGTGGCTCGTGACCATGGCTGAGGCGACGCGTCGATTCCGTTGGTCGCTCTTCCGCGTCGAGGTGGAGTATCTCCGGCGTCACTAGATAGATTCACATAGCGTACGTAGTAATTTCAAACAATGATCTATACATGATTACGACCCCTTCCCTCACTTTGCGTGCGCCGTCAACCACTTCAAACACACGCTCAGATTGGTTTTATCCTTACAACTCACGTTGTAACAGCACACCTCTCTTCCCGTCGCCCTCTTCAACTCCATCGCCTCCACGACCTCTTGCACCCGTACCGACGCCTCTAAATCACACTTATTCCCCAAAACCAACAGCGGTATCCCCCCCAACGTCTCCCGCTTCAACAATCCGTGCAACTCGTTTCTCGCCGTCTCAAACGTCTCCGGCGCCGCCGCGTCCACCACGTACACCACGCAATCCACTCCTCGACAGTACCGCTCCCACGTCCCACGAAACCGTTCCTGCCCACCTAAATCCCACGTTTTGACGCGCACACCATCCCTCGATAGCTTCCGCATGTTGAATCCAACCGTCGGGATCATGTCCTCCTCGAACACCCCACCTCCGAGCGCGTCGATGAAGGACGTCTTCCCTGCGTTTTGCAACCCGATGACGACGATCTCCATCTCGAGACCGAACAACAATCGTCGAAACCACGCGAGGATGGCGTCCCAGTACGTCGCCGCGGGCATCGCGCGCGTTCAACGTCGAGAAATGTCGCGCACCTTTGATTCATTCAATCTTTCATCTCGGGGGACCGAGTGGAGACAGATGCGGTAAAAATCGTCGCGCGGGGACGCGTGGTCGGTGTATGAGCGCCGATAAACCGTTCACGACGTGCGTGCGCGTGCGCTCGTTGTTTTTTTATGTCGCTCGACGGTCCTCGCGCGGGTCGTCGAGGGGACGCGCGCGCGGCATGGTTGGATGCGCGAGATGATGATGATTTGATGACATCCGGCACGCGCGCGTTCGATGCGATGACGACGACGATGACTGACGCAGGACCGTCGATTATTCTCGCCGCAGGACCGTCGTGGTGCCGTTCGAGAGCGAACGTCTCGCGCGCGGCGTGGCGGGCGCGCTCGGGGTGGATAGAGAGTTGCAACCGAACGTGGTGCGCAAGACGGTGACGGCGGAGACGGACGCGCGTGGGACGTGGACGGTGGTGGCGAGGTTCGAGGCGAGCGCGTTAAAACCGTTGCGAAGCGCCGTGTCTGGATATTACGATTTACTCGCGGTGAGCGTGCGAACGGTGGAACGTTTCGGTGAGAAGCGGTGAGGGGCAGAGGTCGGAGGCGATGCCGGCGTCGAGCGAGAGTCAGGAGAGCGATTATCACACGTATGAGGCGATCGGGAAAGGGAAGTTTAGCACGGTGTACAAGGCGCGAAGGAAACGGTCGATTCAGTATTACGCGATGAAGAGCGTGGAGAAATCGCAGCGCGCGCGAATCATGCACGAGGTGCAGGTGATGCGTGCGCTGTCGCACGAGAATATTTTGAAATTCGTCTCGTGCTATCAGACGTCGGCGCATTTTTGGTTAATCTTGGAATATTGCGTCGGTGGTGATCTTCTCACGCTCTTATCGCAGGATGTAAAGCTCCCGGAGTCGTCCATCATGATTTTCGCGCGCGACATGTTCGTCGCTGCGCGAGAGATTCACGGCGCCGGTTTCATTCACTGCGATCTCAAGCCGAGTAACATGTTGTTGGACGAAGAGGGTCGCGTCAAGGTGTGTGGATTAGGTCTCAGTCAGAAGATTTCTGCCATCACAACCTACAGCGGCACGCCGACGCAGCTCTCTTCTCGCGGAACGCCGTGTTACATGGCGCCGGAAATGTTCACGCCCGAGGGCGTGCACTCGTACGCCACCGACTTGTGGGCGCTCGGATGCGTCTTGTACGAGTGCGCGACGGGACGTCCACCGTTCACGAGCTCGTCCCTGACGTCGCTCATCGAACAAATTTTAGGTCAAGAGCCCGCGCCTCTGCCGCCTTCGTGCAGCTCGTCGTTTAGAAATCTCGTCTTTGGATTGCTCGTCAAGCGTCCGCACACGCGTCTGACGTGGGACCAAGTGATTCAACACGAGTTTTGGACGGAACACCGGGGTAAGTTTCTCGACGACATCAGAGATTTAGCGACGCTCAAGCTTCCTTCGCAACCCGCGTTCGAGGCGTTGGCCGATAAACTCAAGCGCGAGGATCTCGCGATGCGATTGAGAATGATGGGCAGTGTGCGCGAGTCAGCCGCGCCGAGCGTGCGTGACTCGGTCATGCCGTTGTTGACGCAGAGTCTACGAGACAGCGTGAACGTCTTGAGACTGTCGAGGATCGCGCGTTCGAACATGGAGCGCGAGGAGGTCGGTTCGTACGGACCAAACGGTGGATCGGGAACGGGCGAGGACGACGCGCCGCCGACGAGTAGTACGCACGACGACGTTGAGTTGGACAATCCAGACGCGGAGCTGAATTTCACGGCGCCGAGCGGCGATAAAGATTTAGAAATGGACGTAGACTCGGATGAGGTAGAGATTCCAGTCGCGGCGACGACGCCCCCGCGTAAGCGCGGCGGCGACGACGCGTACGGCGATGAAAACAAGGATGAAAATGTCGCGTCCGGGGACGCGTCGACGTCGGATAGCGACGAGGCCACTCGCATCATGCTCATGCCTCCCGAGGGCAAGGCCATGCTGGTGGATTCGCGTTCACCGGTATCGGCGACTCGGTCGATGCAAACGGCGGACGATGATTTCGAGGACGCGTCATCGTCGTTTCAGAGCGCGGAGACGCGTCCCGCGGAGACGCCCGCGGCGCCCGACGCGCCGACGGAGAGAAGAAGACCGGCAACGTTCGGTGTGAACGACGAAACACCGCCGCCGATCGACTTTAAGGTCTTCAAGGATTTATGTCATCACGCGAGCGATATCACGGTGCGCCCGATCGTGTCGAATCATCGCATCGAGGTTGTGCAAGACGCGCCGCACGACGCGGAGAAACTGCCGTTTAAAGATTTGAGCGTGGATGAAATGTTGGCGACGTCGACGAGCGAGTTGGAGGCGTTCTTGACGCGCATCTATCGCTCGGTCGCGCATCCCTCCAACGTGCAGGAAAAAGTCAACACATTGGCCTACTTTGAGACGTTGTGCACCGAGGTGTCGAGCGCCAACGTCTTGGCGAATTCTTCGTTGATGTCGATGTTTGTGCGCGTCTTGGCGAGCAGTCGATCGGCACCGTTGAAGATTAAACTCTGTAGCATCTTGGGCCTGTTGATGCGTCATGCGACGCATATCAGCGATGAATTCGCGAAGAGCGACGCTGCGAAGGTTTTAGCGGAGACGATGAGCGACGAAAACTCCAAGGTGAGACGACGCGCCATGGCGGCGCTCGGAGAATTGTCGTTTTACGTCGCGACGCAAAAACGTCCAGACGCGTCGCAGGTGTGGGGGATCACGGATCGCGTCGTTGACGTCTTCATCGACACATTAGAGCGCGAGGAGGACGAAATCACGAAGCACTACGCGTGCAAGAGCATAGAAAACATAGTGTCGCACGAGTCTTCGACGTGGATACGTGAGGCATTCGCCGAGTGTCGCGTGGCGTCAATTTTATTCTCCATCGCCACCGATCGGCAGGTGGACGACCAACTCTGCGGCACCGCCGCGAGTGCCCTCGCGAGGATCGTTCGACTCGAGCCGAAGATACTTCAACCGCTCGTCGGAGAGGTTGACTGCGCCAAGTGCGAGGGCGCGCGCGAGGGGTTGCTTTACATGCTTCGCCATCGCGAGCGCAAGGTGCAACAGGCGGGGCTCAACGTCCTGTGTCGCGCGCTCGTGGATGAAAAATCGAGACTCATCGGCTCCATCATGCACGCCAACGTCTTGTTGCCCGTGCTTTCTGCGCTGTACGAACGCAGTCCGACGCCAATCATCAAGGCGAAGGCGTTGCTCGCGTTGGCGCTTTTAATTCGCGCACACCCCAAGTGGTTGCAGGAGTTGTGCAAGGCGCGCGTACTACCGAATCTCGATCGTCAACCGACGCGGATGGATCCTTACTTGGAGAAGTGTTTCGACGCCTTCGTCGTCACGATCGTGACGCTCGTGCCGACGGTGAACGACGGCATTTTGAACCCCATCAAGTCGGCGCTCTCGAGTTCGTCTTCCAAGCTGACGCGACAGCCTCCGGCGCTCGAGTTATTCCCGGTGCTCATTCACTTGCTTCAATCGACGTTGATGCGACCGAAGATCCTCAATCGTGCCTTCGTCGTCAGCATCGCCAATTACATCCGCTACGCCGAATCCGAACGTGATTTCCCCGGTCGAGCGGAGCTTCGCGTCGGCGTCGTGGCGTTGCTCGAGACGTGCGCCGAGTGCGCCGCCGAACTTCTTCATAAGGTTGATGCTCTCACCAAACACCTCTTACCCGCCCTGTGCGAGTTACTCGAGGAATGCGACGATCTTGAGACTCGTTTCTTGGCCCTCAAGCTCATCTACGAGCTCTTGGTTCCGCTTCGCATGGACCTCGACATTGCAACGCGTGCCGGCGCCGACAAAAAAGTCATCGCCCACCAGTTGGACGACATCTTGATGAACGTTCTCTTCCCCATGTGTCCAGCCTTGATCGACAGCGAGGATCCGATTCCGCTCTACGCTCTGAAGCTCCTCAGCGGCACCGTCACCTTCGATCCCGCGCTCTGTCGCGAGATTATCGCCCTCGGCTTGGCGCCGAGATTTTTCGACTTTCTCTCCCTCGAGCACACCAACAACAACGAGCACAACATCCACCTCTGCCTCGCCCTGGCTCGATGCAAAGCCCTCAGCACGGCGTCCCTCTACGAGTACGACGCCCCACGCAAAGTCGCCGCCGTCTGCGCCTACACCCACGACCGAAACGTCACCCAATTCGTCTCTCCGGCTCTCGGCATCGCCGCCGTCTTGCTCCGCCGCGCGCGCGCGTCCCTCCCCGACGCCGCCCGCGAGCCGCCCCGCGAACTCCTCCCGATCCTAGACATCGCGCCCATCTTGCGTCGATTGACCACCGGCATCGACGACGGCGCGATCGCCGTCGATCTCATCCACTCCCTCGACGCCTTCAACGCCCACTGAGTGTAAACCATCTCTCGTCGTCAATCCATCCCGTCCCATCAAAAAGTGTCAAAAAGTCAACGCACGTCGCGTCACGCTCTCGGACGCATCATCGTCGACACACGCGCGCGCACCGATTCGCGCGACCATCGGTCGATCGCGCGTGCGGTGGATAAAAAATCACGCTCGCGCGTACTTTGTCGCGTCGCGTCGATCGCGTCGCGCGCGCGTCGAGACGTCGTCGGCCGCCCGTCTCAATCGCGGTCGTCGTCGTCGTCTCGAGTCATCGCGAAGACGAATCGACGCGCGCCGTTCGTCGACGACGCGACGCGCGACGACGACGCACGGGGCGATTCATCGATCGCGACACAATTTCGTCACGCGTGCGCGCGGTCGCGATCGACCATGCCTCGCGACGACGCGCGCGAGACGCGTCCGTGGTCGACGCGCGAGGATGAAGATTTACTCGCGTTACAGCGAGAGTATGGCAATCGATGGAGCGACATCGCGCGCGTCATGGGCACGAGGACGGGACAACAGTGCGCGCAGCGGTGGAGACACAAGGTGAATCCAAACATTCGACGCGACCGGTGGAGCGCGGAGGAGGATGAAAAGGTGCGTGACGCGACCGAGGCGCGATGATCGCGACGACGACGGACGGCGGCGGATAACCGGCGAGCGTCTCGACTAACCGCCCCGTACGCGATTCGGCTGGGTAGTTGCGCGCGTTGCAGCAGAGACACGGGTTCAAGTGGGCGCTCATCGCGCGCGAGATGGGTGGTCGGACAGATCAGCAGTGCATGGGACGGTGGAGGAGACATTTGGATCCGAACGTGACGCGAGGCGCGTGGGGCGTCGAGGAGGACGACGCGTTGCGCGATTTGTACAATCGGCTCGGACCCAAGTGGTCGTTGATTTGTCGAAGCGTTCCGGGAAGGACGGCGCAACAGTGTCGCGCGCGGTGGTTTCAGATAGACGGTGCGTCGGCGAGCGAGCGCACGGGAGGGGATTCGAAGAGCGAACGCGCGGATGGAAAGTTTTCCGATCACGAGGGATTGGCGGTGACGCCGCCGATGGCGACGTTGTCGCCGACGCCGGCGACGCCGGCGTTTCGACAAATCCTGGCCGAAGTGAGCGTGCGCGCGTCCGGAACGCCGTTGGGATGCGCGGACACGCACAACCAACGCGCGCAGGTTCGAACGCCCGTGCGCGCGTCGACGGCGATGGATCCGATGTCGCTCTGGCGAGACGCGTCATCGGCGACGCCGACGGGTCCCAAGCGTAAACGCGCCGACACCGACGATGGTCCTGGAACGAAAAAAGTCGAGTCGAGCCCTTACGTTAAAACTCCCCACGCGACCGCACCGCGGGCCTCGACGTCGGACGGTGGAAGCCGACGCTCGAGCGATAAGTTATCCGTTCTCCTCGGCGTCGCCCTCGGTCGAAGCGCCAGTAAATAATTAATATCGAGGAGGGAATCGTCGAGTACGTGAGTGCGAGTACTGTAGTAGGAGGCAATTCCATGACAACGCGAGATTTACTGACGCAATGTAAAACTAGGACTTGTCCGGCTTCACGCGCTCAGCACGCGACGCACTCGAGGAGCGCTTGGAACTCCGCCTCTTCCTTCTCGTCGATGTCGGGAACGGCGCCGAGCACGTCGAAACACGCGTCGCGGAGTAAGGAGTCCTCGTCATTTTCCGAAAAGTCGAGCTCGAGCGAGAGGTCAAAGTCTTCGTCGGCGAGATTCCCCAACGGCATCGGGTCGTCCTCGAGAGCGCGTTCACAAGCATATGAATCGTGCGTGTACGCTCGGCGCGCGGCTCGTCTCGGCGCGTCGGGCCCTCTCCGACGCGTCGACGCGCGGTTTCCCGCGTCGTCTTCGCATCTTCGATAGCCCTCGCGACGCGCTGAGAATTCGAGCGTTTAGTCCGAAGCACAAATTCTGTATAGTTGTCCGCGAACGCGTCCTCACTCGACGACGGCGACGCCGTCGACGTCGTCTTCTCGCCTCTCCGCCTCTCCGCCTCGCCGGCGCCTCTCGGCGCCTCCGCCCCCGTCGCCGCCGCGCCGTCCCACCTCGGCAACGGCACTTTCCCGACCATCATCTCCCCACCTCCCATCCGCACCCCACACGTCAGCTCCAACAGCGCGTTCTTCAGCGCCGCGTTTTCGCTCGCCAACGCCGCGGTGAGCCCCTCCAACTGCGCCACTCGCGCTCGCGTCTCTCGTTCCAATTCCCTCTTCCGCGTCCTCGACGCCTTCGACGCCTCGCGATTCGCCTTCAACCGCGTCGCCCGTCGACGCGACGCATCATCCCGCGACGGGTCATTCGTCATCGATTCCACGCCTTCAACCGCGTCGCGCGCGTCGCGTCGTCGTCTGTCGCGCGTCGTCCCTCGCCTCGGCACCCATGTCATTCGCGGTGACGCGAACGACGCGTTTTGATTGGCGGACGTGCGTCACGCACTCCATCGACGGGTCATGACTCGTCACGTCGGCATCTCCCACGAAAGATGCGCGCTGTCGTGCTTCAGTACGACGTACTGTTGTAAGTACTGAAGTTTTACCTCAGACGTTGACTCGAATGACCTCGTACATTAAACTCGATCGCACGATCGCGTGTACGATCGCGTGTACGCGCCGACGGATGGGAGGTAAGGGTTTAGGGTTGCGTCCGAGACATGGGCGAGCTCCGCCGCGCGCGTCTCTCGTCTCTCGTCGTCGTCGTCGTCGCGAACCGAGCGACGCCGTCGGGCGCGCGCGCGCGCGAGAGGTGGTGGACGACGTCGATCGACGATCGCGTCGGTGGTTTCGGTGGTCGTTGACGGACGAGGACGCGGGCGTGGACGACGGGCGACGGTATTAGGAAGACGTGGGACGCGAGGGAAAGGATCGGTATTTGGCTCGACTCGACCGAGGAGTGCGAACGCGGTCGTGATGGTGGACGACGACGGCGCGCACGGGCGAGGACCGTTGAGAGAGATGGTGGAGGGGGAATTCTTGCGGGATTTGGTGCGTGCGCGCGACGAGGGGGGGGGATTGGGGGTGGAGGGGCGATATCGGCGGCGGCGGCGAATTGCGAGGATCCGTCGCGCGCCGGCGCGCGCGAGAACGGCGGGGGATCGGGGGTGATGCGCGAAGAGATGACTGACGATGTGTGCGCGTCTGTGACGAGTATGTCTGTGTGTAGATGAAGTTTTTACGGATGAATCCGGCGATCGCGCACGAGTGTCCCGAGAATATAGGTGCGTCGAGGACGATGTGGAGCGGCGGCGCGGGGACGGCGCGGGGGCGGCGCGCGGCGGGACGGTGAATGAGGCGTCGTGGGGGCGCGCGTCGATCGGAAGACTGACGTTGACTCGCGCGCGTGTGTGTGTTTGCGTTCACGCAGAATTATCGCAGTTCCCGCAACGCACGATTAATGGGTACAAGCTCGATTTGTTTGGCTTGTATCACAACGTCGTCGCTCGAGGCGGGTTTCCGAGGGAGACGAACGGCTCAGCCTCCAAAGTGCCGTGGTCGTGGAGTCGAGAAATCTTCCAGGGCATGGCGAACTACACCGTCGATAATCGATGCACGTCGGTCGGGCACGATTTGATTCAGAGTTACAAAAAGTACTTGCTCGATTACGAAGAGAAGCATCCCGAGGATGTGCACACGGAAGGTTTGAACAAGGAAGTCGCGGCAACCATTCCGCGCGGTGAGAAGACGATTCGCGTGAAACTGTCCACGGGGGCGCCGCGCAAGCGACCCGCGAGCGGAGACCCACGAGGCGGCGGTAGACACGGTCGCGGTCGCGGTCGACCGCGAGGCACGGGTAGAGGACGAGGGCGCCCTCGCGCGGCGCCGGCGCCTCGCCCAGGAAATAATTTCAACTTTTCCATCGGTAATCGCGTGCGCGTGTACTGGCCGAGCGACGACACGTGGTACTCAGGAATGGTGGTGATGCAAGAGACCACTCCGGAGGGTGTAGTGTACAGTAAAATTGATTACGACGACGGCGACGAAGAGGTGTTGAATTTGGCCAATGAAATTTGTGAATGTCTAGACGAGGACGAGGACGGCTTAGTGTACCGTCCCAGACCGAGTTCACGACGCGGGGCGGGCGGCGGTGCGCCCGGTCAATTAGCGCTCGAGTACCAGGGCGGTCACGAGAACGAGGCGATGCGCGAGCCGATATCTATGGAGGAGATTCTCGAAGCCATGAACCGCCGCGAGGCGGCGCGAGGTTTGTACGAACTCTCGGGCGAACCGCACGAGGGACGCGAAACGTTTCGACTCGGGTACATGATGGGCGTGCGACGCGCGGCGTTCAAAGCGGTCGATGTCATGCACGCCATCCTCACCAGGGCATTTCCGGAGGGAGACCCAATGCGAGATTTAGTGACTCGCGAAGACTTGCACAAAGCCGTCGTGGACGGGACGTACGAGGCGGAGGCGGAGAGCGATCGAGAGGAAGAACCTCCGGAAGACGAGGCGAACGATCCGATCGAAACGAAAAATTACGACGCGCCATGGCCAAAAGACAAGAACGTACCGACAGAACAAGAGGTTTTGGAAGAACTCGAAGCGTTGCGCGCGCGCGTCGCCGAGGATAAGTTGAAGCGCGCCGCCTCAGTGCAGAGTCTCGACGCGGATGGAAATCCGAAATTAGTCTTCAAGATGAAGCGCGCGAAGAACGAATCTGGCGGTGATGTAGCCAACGACCCCGTCGCCATCGCCACCGACGCCATCGAAGCCGCGACGTCGTCTCAACCACCGGACGCGTCCGCCGACGCATCGGGTCCCGTCGACGCTGACGTCTCCGCCACCCCCCTCGCCGACCAACGTCGCGTCGCCCTCAACAAAGTCGTCAACGTCGAGTACGCCGGCGACAAAACCGTCTTACGATGGCTCGATAACCACGGTTGGGGCCACTTTGCCGGCGCATTTGCCGCGTACGGCGTCTCCCGCCGCGTCCTCAACTACCTCACCATGACGGATTTGGAAAACATGCACGTCGACGCGTCGGCGCGAGAATCCATGTTCAAAGCCATCGATCGTCGTCGTAAGCGCAACGAAAAGTACCGTCTGAACGGTACCTAGTCTAGTCAGTCAACGCGTGTCGTCGCCGTACGCGCGTGTAAAACGCACACAAAGCGCATCGTTTCCCGCGTCCGTCGTCCCGTCCCGTCGTCGAACCGAGTCCGCCTCCCGTCGCAAAGCGCATCGTCATACCACGCCTCGCCATGCCCACCGGTTGGCTTCAAGGCGTCGTCAAGGCGGTTCCGAGCGGCGATCAAGTCGTCATCGCCGCGCCCGCCGCCCCGGGAGTGCGTCAATCGATCCGCGTCGCGCGCAACGTCGACGAACAGCGTCGCGAAAACACATCCGAAAACAACCCGATGCGCGCGATGATCGGACAAAGACTGACGGTGCGCGCGCGCGTTCGCGACGACAGGCGCCGCCGGGATTGGAAAAAACCCTCACGCTCGCATCCATCGTCGCGCCGAGGCTCGGTCGACGCGATGGAAGCGTCAAGGATGAACCTTTCGCGCGCGCGTCGAGGGACAGTTTGCGCCGAGCGCTCGCCGGGAAAACCGTCACGTTTTCCGTCGAGTACGAGGTGGAGAGCATCAATCGAGCGTTCGGGGTGGTGTTCACGGAGAGCGGGGAGAATGTGAGCGTGTCGCAGGTGGCGAAAGGGTTGTGTAGGGTGAAACAGGGCGGGAGCGAGCGGGCGGGGAACGCGAAGGAGTTGGAGGAGACGGAGCTGAGAGCCAAGGTGGAGGAGGTCGGGATGTGGAGTAAAGACCCGGCGGTGACGGCCATGGGGAGTCAGAGAACGGTGGTGACACCGATGAAGGCGGAGGACGTGATGGATGCGCTGAAGATGCGACCGACCCCGGCGACGGTGGAGTACGTGCTCAACGGGGCGACGGTGAAGATGACGCTGACGGCGGACGGGGCGACGCGCGATCAGAGCATCACCGTGTGCATCGCGGGAATCACCGTGCCATCGATGGGAAGGAAGGGGGCGAAGAACGAGGACGGGACGGAACAGGTGCCCGAACCGTTCGCGATCGAGGCGAAACATTTCACGGAGATGTCGTTGCTTCATCGAGACGTGCGCGTCATTTTGGAGGGCGTGGATCGAAGGAATAATTTCATCGGGTCCATTCTTCCGGCCGACGTCAACGATATCGAGTTCGTCAACGTCGGAGAAAGTTTGTGTCAACTCGGTCTGGCGCAGGTGCACGAGGCGAGCGCAGCAGCCATGATAGGCGGCGCGTCCAAGCTTCGCGCAGCGGAGAAAACCGCCAAGGAACGACAGCTTCGAATCTGGCGCGGGTACGTGCCGCCTGTGTCGTCCATCAACTCGATTACGATGAAAACGTTCGATGCTCGAGTGGTAGAGATCATCTCCGGCGATTGCATCTCCGTCGTTCCCACGTCGGGACAAGACATGTCAGAGAGAAGAATCAACCTGAGTTCGATTCGCGCCCCTAGAATTTCAAACTCTCGCGACGAAAAGGTGCACCACGAACCCTGGGCGATCGAGGCCAAGGAGTTCTTGATCTCTCGCCTCATTGGCCAGGTGGTTTCCGTGAACATGGATTACGCGCGAAAGATTGGTGAGGGCGCAAACGAGCGCACGCTGCACTTTGCCACGGTGAAGCTGAGTACGCCGAACGGGAATGTGCTCAACGTCGCTGAATTGCTCCTCGTTCGCGGATTCGCCGCGTGCATTCGTCACCGCTCCGAGGAAGAACGCGCGGCAGATTACGACGATCTCATCGCGGCGGAGAAGAAGGGAGTGGAGAGTAAGAAGGGGATGCACAACAAGAACCGCGACCCTCCGGTGCACAGAATAAACGACTTTAGCATCAACGCGCACAAGGCGAAGACGTTCCTTCCGTTCCTTCAGCGCGCGGGCAAGTGCCACGCTATGGTCGAGTACGTGGCTACCGGTCACAAGATCCGCGTGTCCATTCCCAAGGAAGGCGCCGTCATCGCGTTCTGCCTCGCCGGCGTCCGCTGTCCGCAGCGCGACGAGCCCTACGCCCTCGAGGCTTTGGCGTACACGCGAAACAGAATCCTTCAAAGAGAGGTGGAGATCGAGGTCGACTCCGTAGATAGAAGTGGCATTTTCCTTGGCACTCTCATCGCCGATCAAGGAAGATTGAACCTGGGCGAAGAGATCCTTCGCGCAGGATTAGGTAGTTTACATCCGTCGTTCATCGCGGACCGAGTGCGAGGCGGTCGCGCACTCGTCGAGATAGAGGCCGCCGCGCGAGAGGTCAAGGCTGGGCTCTGGAAAGACTGGATCCCCCCAGTCGCAGCACCGAAAGAGGCAGAAGACGAGAAACCGAGCGAAGAGGTCTTGCGCGTCGGCGTCACCGAGTGCATCGCCGGCGGTCGCTTCTTTGTGCAGAAACTCGACGGGAGCAAAATCGAAGAGGTGACCAAGAAACTCGCCGAACTGTACGACGGCGAGGACGCGACCAAGCCGTACGACGGTGTCTTCGAACCGAAGCCGGGCGATGCGGTCGTCGCCAAGTTCACCGGCGACGATAAATGGTCCAGAGCCATCGTTACAGAGAAGCGCGTCGGTGACAAACCCGTCGGCGTCTTTTACTGTGATTTCGGCAACTGCGAAGAAGTTCCATTTAGCCGTCTGCGCCCGTTAAAGGACGCGAGCGTCACCACGACCACCATTCCACCGATGGCAAATTTCTGCGCGCTCTCTTACCTCAAAATTCCGCGCATCGATTCCGATTACGGTTACCAAGCGGCGACGTGCGTCGGCGACCTTCTCTCCGGCTACGTCTTCCACGCCAAAATCGACGCTCGCGATCGCTCTCCCACCACCAAACCGTGGCAAGCCGACGCGTCACCAGCCTTCAACGTGACCCTCTTCCGCGACGAAGACACCACCGAATCCATCGCCATCGACGTTCTCAAAGCCGGTTTTGCTCGTGTCGACGTCCGCGCGGCGTCTCGCCGACTCGCCAAACCGCTCCTCGACGATATGCTCGACGCGCAGGAATCCGCCCGTCGCGCCCACCGAGGTATTTGGGAGTACGGCGACGTCGATTCGGACGACGAAGAGTAGACGAACAGTAGTTTCTCGCACCGTGTAATCACGTTCATCATCTCTTCTTCCGTCGCGGCGTCCCGTCCCGCCGAGGGTTTGGACCAACTTATCCATAGCCGTGGATAGATCGCGCGCGGCTCGACACACGACGACGCGCGCGCGCGTCCATCGAGCGCGCGAGCACTCGACGACACCGGAGCGCACTCCCGCGCCCGCGCGCACGCCAACATGTCGACGACGTCGACGATGACGCTTCGCGCGTCCGCGCCATCGCGAGGACTGGCGCGCGCGACTTTCGAACGACGATCGATGCGCGCTCGACGCGCGCGATGCGTCGAGACGCGCGCGTCGAGCGAGGGTGTCGATTTGTTGAATCACCTGGGGAAGAAACGCGTGGTGATCACGGGCATGGGCGCGGTGACGGCGCACGGATGCGACGTGGATGAGGTGTATGAAAAACTGTGCCGAGGTGAGAGCGCCATCACGAGCATCGACAAGTGGGACGCGAGTGAGATTGGCACGAAGTTTGCCGGTGAGATCAAGGAGTTTGAGGTCGGGGAGTATATGAATAAGAAGATGGCGCGACGCGTGGATCCGTACATTTCGTACATGATTGTCTCGGCGAAGCGGGCGCTGGAGAATGCAAAGGTGAACTGGAGCGACGAGGAGGGTACGCATTACGTGAATAAATCCAAGGCTGGATGTCTCATCGGGAGCGCGTTGGGAGGTATGCAGACGTTTGCGACGGCGACGGAGAATTTGGTGACGGTTGGGCACAAGAAGATGAACCCGTTTTGCATTCCGTTTGCGATTACCAACATGGGGAGCGCGCTGACGGCGATGGATATCGGCTTCATGGGACCCAACTATTCGATCGCGTCCGCGTGTGCGACTGGTAACTTTTGCATCTTAAATAGTATTATGCACATTCAAAACGGTGAGGCAGATTTGATGCTCGCTGGGGCGAGCGATGCGTGCGTGATTCCCGTCGGTATGGCTGGGTTCTCCGCCGCCAAGGCATTGAGCACGCGCAACAATGACCCCGCGGCTGCCTCCAGACCGTGGGATGCGAATCGCGACGGTTTCGTCATGGGTGAAGGTGCCGGTGTGCTCGTTCTCGAGTCTCTGGAGAGCGCGCTCGAGCGTGGCGCTCCGATCGTAGCGGAAGTTTTGGGTGGATTCGCGACGTGTGATGCGCATCACATGACCGAGCCGCGACCCGACGGTGCGGGTGTCAACTTTGCCATCGACAAGGCGCTCGAGTTGACCGGTGTGAAGGCTGAAGATGTCAACTACATCAACGCGCACGCCACGTCCACTCCGGCTGGCGATCTTGCCGAACTCCGCGTGTTGCAGAAAAAGTTCAAGGCATCGGGCGCTAAAATCAATAGCACGAAGAGCATGATAGGCCACTTGCTCGGCGCCGCTTCCGCCGTCGAGGCTGTCGTGTGCATCAAGGCGATCACCACCGGAGAGGTCCACCCGAACATCAACTTGGAAACTCCGGATGAAGGCGTCGATACCTCCATGTTGGTCGGCCCGACACGTGAAAAGCTTGACGTGAAGGTTGCGTTGTCCAACTCTTTTGGATTTGGTGGACACAACTCCGCGGTGTTGTTCGCTCCGTACGTGCCCAAGAGAGCTTAATAAATCACTTGAAATATGAATTAGTCCTTCTTTCGTCGTAATTGTTATGCCTGCCTAACGTCACTTACAATCTAGAATTTGGCTTGCTTAAATGATGTCTAAGCCAAAGATGGCGCTGATCACGAATAAAACACCAAAGGCGAGCGCGACCGCGCTTGAACCGCGCGAAATGTAGCTCACAAACTTGGGGTTGTTCTTCTCAAGCGCAGCCGTGCCCGCACCGATGCAATACGTGTATGTTCCCATGGCGATGATGGTTCCGATGAAGAACGTCGCCAAGAAAGAAATAGCTTCGACGCGCGGAAGCGCCAGCGCGGGTAAGAGGAGAAATAATGAATCTGGCTGTAACCCATGGATGGTACCGGTGATGTACGTCCACGAGATGAAACTACTATCGCGCTTCACGGGCATATCGGTGCCGTGCGAGTGCGAGTGCGAATGCGAATGTGAATGCGAATGAGAGTGAGTGTGCGAATGAGAGTGTCCGCCCACGCTTTCCCAGAAACCCAACGCGCCAATGATGATGAGCGTCAATCCCACGATGCCCTGTCCAAACTGACCAATCACCTCCATGTTCAGCGGCAACTTATCTCTGAGGAGAATGAAGATGCAACCGAAGAGGATTTGACCCGTGTTGTGACCGAACCCCCACAGCGCGCCCATGAGGGCGTTTTGCGCTCGGCTCGGGCCGACAGTTAACGGCGTGAGCGCCGCCAAGTGATCCGGTCCAGTCAGAGTGTGCAAGCAACCGGCCAACAGCCCGGCCCAGGCGGATTTGAACGCCGTCACCACGCTCATCCAATGCGTCAAGTGCAAGTGGCTGATCCAAATAGCGATGGCCTCGCTGCACACCGTGTACGCAGCGCCCAAGCAGCAAAATACGGTAAAACCGGTGAGCGCGAGCGTGGTACCCTTGGAGAGGGGTTGACGACCGAACGTGACGAGTAAACGAACCGAGTTCATCGCCACCATCAGCGTCGTACCCTCGTGTAAGAGCACCGCCAGCCAAAGCGGGAACGCGCCGAAGAGGGCAGGCACAGACGATCCGATGATGGACACCACTGCCAGGGCTATGTTTTGTCGCAACACTCGTCTCGTACGCTCAGCGACTGAAAACAATTCTGGTAACTGCGAAATGCCACCCTCGTCCTTGGTGAGAAGGAGCACGTCGGCGGCGCTCGCCGCCGCATCGCTAGGCGTCGACGCGATGGCGACGCCGACGTCGGCAGCGGCGAGCGCCGGCGCGTCGTTGATACCATCACCGACCATGGCGACTCGGGAGTATCGCGTGGACTTGACGCGTTTTCGCATCGTTTCCACGAGCTCCAACTTTTGCGAAGGCGCCAAACCAGCGTGCACGTCCTTGGGCTCGAGTTTGATCGCCTCTGCCATGGTCGTCGCACTCGTCTTGGTATCGCCCGTGAGCATGACGACGTCCATGCCCGCGGCATTGCTCGCCGGCTCCCACCAACTTCTTCGACACTTGCCGCTTCTAAGAGATTCCACCGCCTCCGGTGCTTGCGGATTCAGCGTATCCTTGAAGCTAAACAACACCGGACTCTCACCCTCAATTGCAAGCACAGAGAGAATCTCACCCTCTTTCGCAACAACCTCGGCCGTGCACTCGTCAGCGCCGCTGTCGCACAATTCGAGCGCAAAATCAGGGCTTCCGAATCTCGCGCGCTTACCCTCGAACATGCCCTCGACACCGCGTCCGGGGATTAATTTATAATCCTTGACGGAACCAACATCCGGCAAATCAATGTTGCGCGCAGTTTGCGTCACCGCCGTCGCGATTGGATGCGACGATCCACGCTCTAAACTCAATGCGTACGCCAACGCCTTCGGCGATGCGCTCGCGACGTCGCTCCGACGCACGCCGTTTTCAAATCGCGTGATGCTCGAGCACGTCATCTGACCCGTGGTAATGGTTCCGGTTTTATCCAGCGCCACGGCGCCAACCTCCGCGAGCGCGTCCAAGGTCAACCCACCGCGAATGAGCACGCCTCGGCGCGCCATGGCACCGATGGCCGCGACGTACACCAACGGTGACATCAACAACGCGCAGGGCGCCGCCGCTGTGAGAAATGCAAAGCTACGATACATGGCGCCGCTTCGACCGAGGAACGGAATTCCGAGCACCAACGGAGCTACAATCATGCTGATAAAGGTGATGGCCAAGATGGCTTTACTGTACCGATCACCGATGGCGTCGATCAACCGCGAAACTTTCGGCCGACGCGCTTGCGCTGCCTCAGTGAGACGTGCGATGCGCGCGGGGGTGCTCTCCTCGCTCGAACGTAAACTCTTCACCACGAGCGCGCCGTCGGTATTCATCGCCCCGGCGGGAATCTCATCGCCGTATCTCTTCATCACAGGTAACGCTTCTCCCGTGATGTGTTGAATACTCACCAAAGCGCTTCCGTGCACCACGACGCCGTCCAAGGGAACTTGATGTCCCGCCTTGACGAAAATCATCGTCCCCACGTCTACATCCGCTGCCGGAACATCTCGCACGCTCTCGAGATCTGGATTCCCATCCGCGTTCATCGTCACCACCTCCGCTGTCGTCGGCACCGTACCCCACAATGCCTTTAAATCACCTCTCGCGTGCAAAGTCAAACGGTTCTCGACGAAGTGCGCCGCTGCGAACAACACCAATAACAACGCCCCTTCCATGGCGCAGCCGAGCAAGACGGTTCCCAACACAGCTAAAATCGTCAACACGTGTATGTTCACGCGCCCCGCGGCGAGATCATACGACAAGTTCACAAACTCGGGCGTTCCCGCCAGGACGTACACGAGAGCGACGCACACCCGCGACACCTTGGCCGCCGTCGACGTCTGCACCAGTCCCGAGCCTCCGACGTGCGTCACCAAGTGCGCCATCCCGCCGACCACGAACAACACCAACGCAAACGCCGCCACGACGGCGTTCCCACGCAAGAAATCCGACACCTTACGCACGCCCGTCGCCTCGAACACGGCGTCCAACGCGCGCTCGACCGCCGACCTTCGACCCTCTGCCTCGCCGCCGTTCGGCACCAACATCCCCGCCTGTGACACGAATTCATCCTCATCCGAGCTCAGCGACGCGCTCACGTCCATGGACCGAGGCGTTCTCTCGTTCCCACGCCCACCACCGCCGCAACACGACGCATCGCGCGCGCGAACGTCCCGACGTCGCGACGCCGTCCCCGCGACGCCGCGACCCCAAACATCATCGCCATCGCGCGACGATTTCGCCCGAACGACCACGGCGACGCGCGCGCGAGACGACGACGACGCGTCCGATGTCCCCGCCACCGCGTTCCCATCCCTCGCCATGCGCGCGCTCGCCCCTCCCGCGCGCGCGAACGCCCCGCGTCGTCCACTCGCGAACCTCACCGCGGTCGTCGTTCGCGCGAACGTCCCGCGTCGCGCGTCCGCGCCTACCGGCGCGCGAGCCGCCGACGCCGACGAGGACATCACCGACATCGCCGACATCCGCGCCGTCCGTCGCCCTCGGACCGATGGGCGAGTCGCGCTCTGCGACGCGCGTAGGTCGCCGCCGGCGGTGGCGCGCGCGCATCGCGTCGCAGTGGTCGCACCATCTCCATGTATCGGACAACTGGAAAGTATTATATTACATTTAAAACGATCACATGTAAAAGTAGTGGAAAATGTTTCCCTCTCGATTCGGGGGAGTGGATAACTGTGGTCAGGACTCAAGAGGGGAGGGACTGCCCCTCATGCGATCCTAGGACAAAGGTTACTTGCACAGTACTCTTCCTGCACTTGTCACTCACAGTACGATCTTTTTTCTCGTATCCAAGGTGGATTGACATCTGTTTTCCCTTCTTTTGATGTGCGCGCGGACCCCCCCGGCCGGATCGCGCGCGCGAGAACGCGACTCGCGCGCGAGAACGCGACGTCGACGCGCCGGTGGGACGCGAGCGCTCGGAGTCCGCGCGAGTGCGTTCGTCGCGTTCGTCCTCGCGCGCGTCGAGCGTGAAGCGGCGAGGCGAGAGACGGTCGTGCGCTCGACGCGCGCATCGCGCGCAACACCACGAGTATAGTGTTGAACGTCGCGATGTGGACGTGGGCGACGCGCGCGGTGGACGCCGCGTTCGGAGGACGCGGTGGTGATGCGTGCGAAGAGGCGTGTGAGCGAGATGCGCTCGTGGGTGAGCGCGCGGGGTCGGTCTCGGACGCGGGGACGCGAGAGTTCGACGAGGAGAGCGCGCGGGCGAGCGTAGCGCCGACGCGCGCGCGCGCGACGATGAAGACGGCGGGCGTCGTCGCGGCGATG
>Ga0181569_10000796_pt1 | contig 24384 bp, 10 predicted proteins | sample 101ome_19_FD_132452 | JGI IMG/M metagenome (GOLD analysis project Ga0181569, IMG submission 132452) | Coastal salt marsh microbial communities from the Groves Creek Marsh, Skidaway Island, Georgia - 101405AT metaG (megahit assembly) | ecosystem: Environmental > Aquatic > Marine > Intertidal...
AAAAGACAGCCAGGGCATTTGTTTCTTGGGAAAAGTTAAGATACCTGAATTTCTCTCCAATTTCATTGATGACCAACCTGGTGAAATCGTAAAAACAGATGGTACTGTACTGGGATATCACCAGGGCTTACATCGTTTTACACTTGGGCAAAGAAAAGGCATTGGCATCCCGTCCAACTCCGATCATGACAAGTATGTAGTCACCGGCAAAGACATAGAAAAAAACCAACTTATTGTTGCCTTTGAAAACAAGAAAGAACCAACTCTATGGGGCCAGAAATACCAGATTGAGTCGGTATCATTTTTTGATAATGAAGAACCCACAACTGCAATGTCTTTTCTTGGAAAAGCTAGATACAGGGACGCTCCCACCCCATTAACATATCAACCTGGCAAAGGGCAAACAGCAGAAATTAATTTTGAAACACCACAGCGAGCTCTCACGCCCGGCCAAGTTTTAGCCTTATACAAAGGAGAAAAGCTTATTGGTTCAGGTGTTTATTCTCTTTCAAAACTTGGGCGGTCCGAGCTTTCCGCTTGATTTAAGACATAAAATAAAGGTAGTTACTGAGCTTGCCATGCGCTTACGACTTACAAAAAAAACCCGAAAAAAGCTTCCGATTGATGACGAAAAAGTTCCGCTCAAAACCAAGGAAAACCTAGAGCAATATTTGCAGTCGGCTATTTCTTTTTTACAAACCCAAGAGGTTGCCCTGCAACGGTCATTGGAAATTCTCGAGGAGATACTCACCTTGGCACCAAGATTAAAGGCCGATGTGATTCGTAAAGTTTCAAAAGAGGATGAAATAAAATCTCGAAAACGTTTCCGCGAACTCAAAAAGGAATTGAAAGCAATATCAGGCTTAGTTTTCAACGAACGCGATCTTTTCAGTAAAGAGGAACAAGACCAGGACTTTAAGCTTTTCAAGGACGCCAGTCCAAGTGCACCTACCATTAAGCAACCTGCAGCTCCCCACTACCTAAAGCCCGTACAAAAGCAAAGTGAGGCAATTGAGATGAAATCCGTGGAGGACTCTTACCAGGCACTTCAGGAAATGCTTGGCCAAACAGATGCTATTCAGTCTGATTTAAAAACAAGTTTTGTGGCATTGGCCACCAACCCGGAGTCTGAAACTAAACTTCAATTTATTGAGGAACGGGTAAAAACCTGGGTATCGGAAGTAATTGAAGGCCAAGACGGTATCAGTGTACAAGCTAATATTGTCGGCAAAAAAGTTGATGGTCTCATTGGAAAAATCGAAGAGTAATCTTATGGATTATGACCGCACCCTCACCCCAAGGCTCTGATAATTTAGATCCCCGCAAAAGATCCTTTTTAGGGATACATTATGTTAAGTGCGGAACTTATGGCCGTATTTATAAAAATAAAGATGGAAATGCCTATGTAGGAAATTGTCCCCGCTGCATGCATCCGGTTAGAGTCCGTATTGGTTCGGAAGGAACAGGGCACCGTTTTTTTAAGTGCTTTTGCCCGTAACCGCCATAGTCCGCGTTTGTAATTGAAAAGAAAAAATGCGGTAAAGGCCAAGGTGGTGACCGGTCACGGTATCGCTTCAGGTAAGAATTACGACCCAAGGTTTCCAGACGGAACCCTTGCCATGCAATATCCTTTTTTCGCTCACTCTGATTTAAAACTATCAAGATTTCATCAAGGAACGATAAATGTAGATATTGCCCCCTATTCATTCCAGTTATTGTCCCCCACTTTTTCTTTCCCTAAGGTGAAGTGGTCCCCTGACCTACCTGCAGAAAACTTCTCATTTTATACCTGCACCATCGCAGAAAATATGGATTCAGATGAGCACAATGCCTATGTTTACTGGCCCCACCCGTCAACCAAGCCTGATTTCCATCAAAGCCCTGATGTGCTTGAAATACTGAGCCCCAAGTTATCATTCATCTCATATGGTTCTTCGGTGATCCTTCGGGCTTCTGAGCAAGATATTTTGTTTCTCTTCAAAAAAGTGTGATAAAAAGTCGATAAAATGAGAGTTTTTCTTGTTAAAACCCTGCTTTAGCCATACGAGTGGTTGCTATTCAAAATCACAAAACAGATGGATAACCCTACATTTGCAAGTCGCTGGAATATTGACGAAATTGACGCCAACTACCAAAGGTGGTTAGAAAATCGTTCTTCCGTTGAACCTAAATGGCAATACTTTTTTGAAGGTTTTCATTTAGGAAATGATGGGGATAGTTCTCCTCCCCCAAAAGCTCAATCAATTGACTCTACTAATAGCGAATCAATTGAGACCCACGCCCGTTTGTATGGAGCTATCTATGCCTTTCGAGACATTGGTCATACCCAAGCCACCTTTGATCCCCTCCGCGATGAAATTCTAGAAAACCCAAGGCTTTCCATGGAAAGACTTGGATTCAAGACCGAGAACCTAGCTGAAGTCCATTTTACAGGTAATTATTTGGGGGGAGTCCGGATGTCAATGGCTGAAGTTTTTGACCGCCTTCGCAAAACCTACTGCGGCAATGTTGGGGTTGAATACTTACACATCCAAGCAACTGAAAAACGCCGTTGGATACAGTCGAAAATAGAGCCTGATCTTAATCAGCCTTCTTTTTCCCATGATGAAAAACTGCGAATCCTTCGAAAAATTATTCAGGCGGAAGAATTTGAAAATTTCTTACACACCCGCTATGTCGGCCAAAAAAGGTTTTCGTTGGAAGGCGGGGAAACTCTTATCACCTCTCTCGATTCTATTTTCCAAAAATGTCCTGACGAAGGCGTGGAGGAAATTGTCATGGGCATGGCTCATCGAGGCAGACTGAATGTGCTCGCCAATGTGATGGGTAAGTCTCACGAGTTTATATTTCGCGAATTTTCCGAAAACTTTGTCCCGGATGGTGCCCATGGGAGTGGTGATGTTAAATATCACCTCGGCTACGAGTCGGTTCGTACCACATCAAACGGACAACAGGTGGTTATCCACCTTTCCCCAAACCCCAGTCACCTGGAAGCAGTAAATGGCGTGGTTGAAGGGAAGACCCGGGCACGCCAGCGTCTTCGAGGTGACACCCACAGAAAACGTGTCCTCCCTATTCTTATTCATGGTGATGCGGCCATGGCTGGTCAAGGTGTGGTGGCAGAGGTCTTTAATTTTTCCAAACTCCCGGGCTACCGAACTGGTGGAACTGTACATATTGTCGTTAATAACCAGATCGGATTCACCACTGACCCAACTGATGCCAGGTCTAGCCTCTACTGTACGGATGTGGCCAAAGCGATTGAAGCCCCCATCTTCCATGTGAATGGAAATGATCCCTTGTCCGTAGCTATGGTGGCCGAGGTTGCCCTGGCCTACAGGCAAAAGTTTGGGGAAGATGTGGTCATCGATATTAACTGCTATCGAAAGCACGGGCATAATGAGGCAGATGATCCTGCTTTCACTCAGCCTCTTCTTTACAAGAAAATTAAGGCGATGCCCCCGATTTCATCGATTTTATCAGATGAACTTGTTGAAAAGGGTGAACTTAAAGAAGAAGAGAGTTTAGAGATTCACAAAAGATTAAGGCGACAACTTGATGCCTCTCTTGAAAAGGTAAAGACCGTGAAAAAATCGAGCACCTTTGAGGGCTCCATGGCGATTAAGCAAATTCCCTACGACTTTACTCCTATCAGTACATCTGTCCCCCTTAAGGAGTTGCGTAAAGTAATGAATGCGTTGTCCTCCTGGCCAGATGACTTTAATATAAACCCGAAGATTAAGAGGCAGGTTGAGGCAAAAATGAAAAACTTCAAGTCCGGTCAGGGGATTGATTGGGGCCAAGCGGAGCTTTTAGCCTTTGGGACTTTGCTGCTTGAGGGGACCCCTGTTCGCCTCTCAGGGCAAGATAGTGAGAGAGGCACCTTCAGCCATCGCCATGCGGTATGGTATGATGCCAAGGATAGAACCAGGTATGTACCATTGCTGAACATGGAAGACCGCAATGGTCAGTTTTGTGTCTACAACTCGCTGTTGTCGGAAGCTGCTGTTTTAGCATTCGACTACGGATACTCCCTCGACTATCCTAGTATGCTTGCCATTTGGGAGGCTCAATTTGGAGATTTCGCAAATGGTGCTCAGGTCATCATCGACCAATTCATTATGAGTGCAGAGGACAAGTGGGGTGCGGTCTCGGATCTTGTTTTACTTCTTCCTCATGGGTTTGAAGGGCAAGGGCCTGAGCACAGTTCGGCCCGCCTCGAACGATTTCTTCAAGGTTGCGCGGAAGACAATGTCGTAGTTGCCAATTTTACGACCCCGGCCCAGTATTTTCATGCTCTTCGCAGGCAGAAGAAAAAAGAGTACGCCAAGCCCCTAATTGTTATGTCTCCCAAAAGTCTACTTCGCCACAAGGGCTGTGTATCATCGGTTAAAGATTTAACCGATGGGCAATTTGAAGAATTCTTGCCTGACCCAACTCCAGCCAAGAAAACGGAAACCCTCATTCTCTGCTCAGGTAAAGTGTTTTACGACCTGATCGAGGCACGAGAAGAAATTCGTACTCCCAAGGCAACCATTGTCCGGGTTGAGCAATTCTATCCCTTCAATGAAAAAAAATTCCTTGAAGTAGTTAAGCCATTTTCAAAGGCAAAGCGTGTGGTTTGGTGCCAAGAGGAACCGGAGAATATGGGAGCATGGACATTTCTCAGCCCAATGCTTGAAAAGCTCTTGGGGCGTAAAGTTGAATATGTAGGCCGCACTCCCACTGCCAGCCCGGCAACCGGTTCGCTCACTCTTCACAAAAGGGAGCAAGCCAGTCTTGTAGCCGACGCACTTGGCTAATCTTCCACCTTTTCCAAAATAATTAAACTGTAATAAGTAACATGTCTACTGATGTCATTATCCCCGCTCTCGGAGAATCCATTGCCTCCGGCATTCTTTCTTCGTGGAAAATTAAAGAAGGATCGTTCGTTGAAATTGATCAACCCATTTATGAGCTTGAAACTGATAAGATCACCCAGGAAGGATTAGCCGAAGTATCCGGAACTATTTCTTTTCTTGTACAGGAAGGAGAAGAGGTCGAGATCGGTGCAACCATTGCCAAAATTGATGAATCCGCCGACCGGCCCCAATCATCCGAACCAAAGGAGGATATTCCAAATCCTTTCTCCACCAAGGAAATTCTCCCTTCTGCCGATGAAGTTCCTGTTCCATCCATGAAAAGCAGTCCTTCTGCCCAGGAAATAGAAAAGACAGAAATTAAGTATTCCCCGGCAGTTCGAAAGTTACTTGCAGAATCAAAGCTAGACCCCAGTATAATTACTGGAACTGGAAAAGACGGTCGGATCACCAAAGCGGATGTAATGCTTGCCCAGCAAGGTAAGACAGAGAAAGGTTTAGATTTACCGCCTCCCTCCACAACTTTCACTCATGCACCACAAGCTGACTTCTCTGGTCCTATTTCCGACAGCCCAAGTCAAGCACGGTCAACCCGTCGCCCTCTTTCACCTATCCGAAAACGCATTGCCCAAAGGCTTGTGGAAGCCCAGCAAACAGCCGCTATTCTCTCTACATTTAATGAGGTCGACCTCTCCGCGGTCATGGCTTTACGCAAGGCTCACCAGGATGCTTTTGTTAAAGGAAATGGGATCAAGCTCGGCTTTATGTCATTTTTTGTAAAAGCCGTTGTTCATGCACTCAAGGCTGTACCGGCTGTTAATGTCAGGCTCGAAGGAAATGAACTTATCGAAAACAACTATTATGATATCAGCGTTGCCGTTGGAACTGAAAAAGGCCTGGTCGTCCCAGTTCTTAGGGACTGCGATCAAATGTCTTTTGCGGAAATTGAGCAATCGATTCTCAACTACGCAGAGAAAGCACGAAATGGAACCATCTCTTTAGAGGATATGCAAGGTGGGTGCTTCACCATAACCAATGGTGGGATTTATGGCTCGTTGCTTTCGACCCCTATTATAAATCCTCCTCAGAGCGGCATTCTAGGAATGCATGCGATTCAGGAGCGTCCTGTCGCCCGCAATGGTGAGGTTGTCATACGCCCAATGATGTACCTTGCCCATTCCTATGACCACCGAGTCATTGATGGCAAAGAGGCGGTTACCTTCCTTGTCAAAATAAAGGAAGCCATTGAAGAACCTGCTCGTCTCGCACTTGGAATTTAAGATACATGGCAAAGGAAAATAATTTTGAAGTTCTGGTTATTGGCGGAGGCCCTGGTGGTTATGTATGTGCAATTCGTGCATCCCAACTCGGATTGAAGGTCGGTTTAGTTGACCGCAACCCCAGGCTTGGAGGCACTTGTTTGAATGTGGGCTGTATACCAAGCAAAGCCCTTCTTCACTCCACTGAAATTTATCACCAGCTAAAAAGCGAGGCCAAATCCCATGGAATTGAATATGAAAAGGTCTCTCATAACCTCGATACCATGATGAAAAGAAAAGAGGGCGTGGTCAATCAGTTGGGTAAAGGAGTTAAGGCATTGGTTACCAAAAAAGGGGTGCAGGTTTTTAACGGTACGGCTCGTCTCATAGGGCAAGGAAAAGTGTCTGTGGTTGGCAAAGATGAAAAGGTAGAGCTCAGTGCAAATGAAATTATACTTGCGACTGGCTCTGAACCAGTTGAGCTCGAAAACATTCCATTTGATGGAAAAATCATTGTTAACAGTGATCATGCGATTGCCTTTAAAGAAGTTCCGGAAAAACTTGCCGTTATCGGAGGAGGTGCCATTGGCCTGGAAATGGCCTGCGTTTGGTCGCGACTTGGCAGTGAGGTTACTGTGATTGAGTTTCTTGAAGAAATCTGCCCACATTTGGACCCTGAAGTTTCCAAAGCGACACGCAGGATTTTTGAAAGTCAGGGAATTTCATTTCGGACTTCCACCAAAGTTGAATCAGCTGAACTTTCAAAAAAGAACGCCACCCTCTTACTTTCAAAAAATGGTACGACCGTAGAAATTAAAGCGGACCGTGTATTAGTTGCTGTGGGCAGAAAGCCCTATTCGCATAATCTTGGACTGGAAGAGCTTGGTGTTAAGACAGATGAACGGGGTAGAGTCTTGGTTGATGCAAGTTTCTCCACAAATATTGAAGGGGTTCGGGCGATTGGGGATTTAATACCTGGTCCTATGCTGGCACATAAAGCCGAAGAAGATGGTGTCGCTTGTGCTGAGATTATTGCAAACCAAGCAGGTCATGTAGATTACAACATGATACCGGGTGTGATATATACTGAGCCCGAAATTGCCACAATCGGACTCAACCAAAAAAGTGCGGAAGCTCAAGGGATTAAAACTAAATGTGGAAGTTTCCCCATGGCTGGCAACGGAAGAGCATTAGCCACAAGCTCAACGCAAGGGATGGTTAAAATTGTCGCTGATGCCGAGACGGATCAAATACTCGGAGTTCAAATTGTAGCTCATGGAGCATCAGAGCTCATCGCTTCAGCGGTGGCGCATATGGAATACGGAGGATCGGCTGAAGATTTAGCCCGAACTGTCCATGCCCACCCGACTTTATCAGAATCTCTTAAGGAAGCGGCTCTCGCGGTTGATGGTCGCGGGCTTCATAGCCTGTAATATTCAAGTTCAGAAGTTTAACTGTGGAGGAAGAAACTAATAGGTACAGGAGCCTGAATGTGTTCGCTTTTAGATTAGGTTAAAAGGTGATGACCCCAAGGACTGTAAGATAGTACTCTTTTATGATTTGAGCAATAGGTTCATTGACTAAAAAGTACTTTCATACGATTCAACCCAGTCCTTAGAGTTTCTGCTGGATCCTTTGCCCACCAGTCCTGGTTAAAAAGCTCCAGGCTTACCGTTTTGTTGTAGCCTATTTGGTTGAGAATTTTTATCTCCGTAGCCAAATCAATTTGGCCATCTCCTGGCATAACCCGATCAGGGTCTGTTTGCTGCCCTGCCCCTTTCCCTATTCCAGCATCATCAATATGGTAATGACTGATTTTATCCGCAGGGATACTTCGTAGGGTATCACCTGATGAATGGCTATTCCAATTATGGAACGCATCCACAATCAGGGTGGCATCTTGGTCTTGTGTTTTTTGTACCATTTCCCATGCACCATGAAGCGTATTAACTGACTTAAAAAAACTTATGTACTCAAATGTGGGCTTTATACCTTCTTGCCTCCCGATTTCCAGTAATTCTCGATACCGATCCGGCAGATGATCTGTTTCCGGATTCTCCATGGGCGGGGTAGCAACTACAAAGGGGGAACCCAGCCTTGCTCCAAGGGCAAACCTTCGCCTCGTTTCCTCTAAGACCAAACGATGCTCCCATCCAGTAAAATCGCCCCATTGCCGGACTGCAATCACCGAAGGGATCAAAAGACCAGCATCTGATATGGCGAGGGTTATATCAGAAATTTCACCTCCACGGGCAACAAATTCCCAGACATCAGTAAGCCACAATTCGATTCCATCATAGCCAGCCTCACCAACCAATCTTATTTTCTCAAGCAAAGGAACGGGCTTTATCGTACTAGTATTAAGGCAAAATTTCATTATTTTTCATACTAAACTAATTCTTGGGCAAAGAGCGATCATCCTTGATGTCTTATCATGGTATGGTCGAGCAGGAAATGTTGGAGTAATCCCTGCATCACTCCGTTCTCGACTGCTTTGCCTTGGGCCTTTAATTCCCATTTTTTGGCCAACATAACTAAGCGAGCAGGGAAATCTCCTGATGGCCAGTAATACCACAAAGCAAAAGGATCTTCTTCATGATAGGCAGCCCAAAGAGGTAGCAAGCAATCAACAACAAGTGTATTTGTTTTTGAATCACTAAATATATTCCCCAAGAGATTCACTTTAATATCTTTTCTATAAGTGGAAACAGAGAGGCTACCTACACTTTCCTCCTCTAGTAGACATTCTTTGGGTAAATTTAAAGATTTGAGCGAGTTTGTCCAACTGGGGGAAGTCCGCATCAATTCCTGGTACTGGTGTAATCGATGCAAAGGGCGGTTTAATGGCCGAACTCCTCGAATTTTCCAATCACCCACAAGATCATAGGTACGGTCCACATCCAATTTGCCCCATTCTGGCAAAGGGTGCAGCGATGCCAATTGATGCATATTCCTTCTATTCCGTGGATAACCCAAAACCTCGAGGAACCATTGATGGCAGGCTTGATCCCAACCAAGATTCTTGAGTCGAAACTTGGCAAATTTCAACTTCTCGCACCACCTTTGCTGGGAGTATTTGATAATATTCTGCGTTAAATTAGTAGAAGGTACAAAGGAAACGAGCGGGTCACGAGTGCCATGAAGGGAAGCCAAGGCAAACTCTTCACAATATTGTTCAAGCCCTTGGGTTAAAAACGGGAGCAAGGTTAGTTGTGGAATAGCTCTTCCTTTTAAAGTGGAAGGAGCAAGTCCATCAGTTTGAGATGGATATAAACAAACATGCAGGATGACCTGGTTGTAATTTGGGTCACTTTGGTGGCCATGCATATTCCAATCTTTAGGATAAAAGTGCACCTCCACATCTCCTTCCTGCTCAACACCATCCAAAAAAATGGTTGCCGCCCTAAAATCTGGACCTTCTCTTGCAAGATTCCATTCGCCTGATTGCTTAATGGAAAGGGATTGCCCACAATCTGTTTTTAAATCTTGAGTCAAAAATGCAGACTCGTTCCAAATCCTTTGCAAAACTTTTTCCCGCAACCGCAGGTTACCATACAGGCCTGGCACCTCCTCTAATACATCCCCACTCATTCTTTAATCCGGAAAAGGGATCTTATTCTCAAACTTGGTACCTTTTGCGTTTGAGTTAGTTGATTTACTGCGGATTGATTTTACCCGTTCAATGGCAAAGTCTAATTTTTTCGATACTTCCTCTACCCTCATGACAGAGGCACCATGAGCAAAGGCACAATTACGAATCAAGTTATCATTGGTGACTACAACCAATTTCTCCGGTTGCTTAGACACCATAAGCATTCGCTCAATAACCCCATCTGCCCCTTGGGTCGAAGAAGAATAAATCACTGTAAATGCCTCCAATTTCCTATATTTTGAAACTGAAAGTGGCCCTCCCCTCCCGTCAAAAACAACGGTAAGTAAAGAACTGGTAATTCCAACAAGTGGTTCCAGTAAACGCAAGAGAGACTCGCGAGCATATTCACGGTTCCTTTTTAACTCGCTTGCTAATTCTGGAATAGCATGAAGGGCATTATTACCATCAATGATGAGATGTTCTTGCATTTTATATTCTTTCGAGCAAAAAAAGGCATATTACTCATATTCGAGTAAACTTCGCAATTTTTAATCCTACTATTCTTTTTACATGAGTTTTGCTTTTATTTTTCCGGGACAAGGTTCGCAACTTGTAGGCATGGGTGCTGATTTGTTTCCCCAATTCCCTTCTATTGTGGAGGAGGCGAGTTCAATACTTGGCTATTCCCTGGAAGAATTATGCCTGAAAGGCCCTGAAGAAAGATTAAACCAAACCCAGTTTACTCAGCCTGCTCTTTACTCTGTGTCCTTTTTGGCCTACCAAGCTAAACTAGAAGAAAAATGCATACCTTCCGTGGGAGCAGGTCATTCAGTCGGTGAATTTGCCGCCCTTGCGAGTGCAGGGGCATTTTCTTTTTCAGATGGATTACAAATGGTGGCAAAAAGAGGTGAAATAATGGCAAAAGTAAAAGGGGGTGGTATGGCTGCGGTTATTGGATTAGCCCCAGAAACTATTCAGGCATCGCTGGCAGATAACCAACTGGATAATATAGATTTGGCTAATTTCAACTCACCGAATCAGACTGTAGTTTCTGGTCCTGCCTTAGAAATCAGCAATGCTGTTCAAGTTTTGAAAGATGCTGGTGCTAAACTTGTGGTTCCATTAAAGGTAAGTGGAGCTTTTCATTCTCGAATGATGAAGGCTCCTTCTGAAGAGTTTGCTGCATACATTGAGAAATTCACCTTTAGTTTACCTAAATTTCCAATTTTAGCTAATGTAAATGCGAGTTTATATTCAAATGAAGATGAAATCGCCTCTCTGCTTACAAGGCAAATTTACTCTTCAGTAAAATGGTCGGAAACCATTCAAAATATTCGTAAAATGGGTCAGGAAGAGTTTGTCGAGTGTGGACCAGGAAATGTATTGACTAAGTTACTTCGTCAAATTCCTTAATCGCTCTTTCGAGCAGGGGCTCCTGCTAGCTATTCTGTATCATTGGATTTGAGTGCAACAAATTGTGCTTACTAGCCGTTAGCTTGATATCAAATTTGATGTATTTTTATGCAGTTTAGTGCTAATTGAGAATAAGATTATATTCTTCTGTAAAAGCCCCAATCAAATATAGCTAATTCAATGAAAAAAATGTCCCATAAAGTCAATATTCAGCCTCTTTTTGCCTTGAATAAAATTCACTAAACTCATTGAATAAACTCCCCTCTTTGGATATATTATCAAAATACATGATTAGCCGTATTCTGCCTGTTTGCAATTTGCTTTTTTGGGCGCTCGTTCCCTTGGGTTTAACGGCTGTCACGCAAGAGACATACTTAAAACTCAGGTGGGACTTTGATGAAGGCGAAGGCAGTAGTGCAAATAATCAAATTGGACCTGGCCTGGATGTCATTCTTCATCCTGGTGCAACTTGGGGTCACGAATCAAATAATACCGCCAAGTCAGGTTATGCTTTGGATTTGAGCACGGGCACTTCCCGAGGGTCAGTTCTTCATGACAGCCGCCTCCAAGCAAGCAATGACTTTAGTTTTATGCTTTGGTTCAAAACAGACGGAATTCCAAACGATTTCTCAAAAGTTCTTTCTAAAACCCAAGATGCATACTCCTCGTATTTCGTCCAAATTGACCAAGGTGGTGGAACCTTAAAAACCATCTTCAGGAAATATGGTTCTTACTACGATACCGGCCCTGTAGCTTTTGCTTACAATCAGTGGCATTTCCTTGCCGCAGTGCATGATGGTGAAACGATTAGCACTTTTTTGGACGGCCAACCCATTTACCAACTAGAACAGGCTGACCCTATCTACATCGATGAAGGCCAGCTTGGCGTCGGCGGTACAGCAGATGGCGGAAGTTTATTCCGAGGCTGGATCGACGACCTTAGGTTTTATGACAAAGCACTTGATAAAAAAGACATTGCAGCTGCTTGGGCAAATGGAAATGGAGACTTTGGACCTTACCCTGACTTTTCTAGTGTTGATCGTTCCCCTAGCGATATGCCCATGAATATAGTCTTTTCCTTTCGCAACTCATCAGGAACTAAAATCCCTACCACTGGAATCGATGAATCTGATATTGTGGTCACAGGTGGTTCCATCAGTGATTTCTCCAAGCTCAACAGCACCGACTATTCTTTTAGCTTACATGCAGATCAAGACCCACAACGCATGCAAATGACTATCCCTGCAGCGGCGGGCCGTGATGATCAAAATATAACAACAAGTGAAAATTCGGTGGTTATTACCTACGGTGATATCGTTACCCAATCTGAAGATCTTGTGGGGTGGTGGAGGTTTGATACAGATGAAAGCAACAGCACCCATGTTTATGACGCATCAGGTGGATATCTCCCTGCTATTTTGAAAGGAAATGCCCTTATTGCCCAACCTCCCTCCGGAGAGGCACTTATGGGAGGGGCCCTACAATTAGATGGAGTAAACGCTTTTGTTGAAATTCCTGTAACAAGAAACCTTTCTTATTCCAATATTACCCGCTATGAAGACTTGGCATTATGGTGGCCTCTGGATGGTTCCCTCTCTGACGCATCGGGTAATGGGAGACATGCGACAGCTTCTGGAGATACATCTTGGGGCCAGGGTAATTTCGGGCAGGCTCTGAATTTTTCCGGTAATGACTATATATACGCGGATAACTATAAAGGCATAACCGGTACAGATGCTCGTTCTCTAAGCTTGTGGATAAATACATTAAATCCGTCTACTCAGACCCTTGCTTATTGGGGGACTCCATTTAGTGGTCAGGCTTGGTGGGTAAAACTGAAACAAAACCTTGTCACCATAGACTTTGATGGACCTCAGAAACAAGCAACCACATCAAACTTAAATCAGGGTGTATGGCATCATATTGCTATTGGCATGCCTTCGGGTGGAAATAATCGCTCACAGGCTGTAATCTTTATAAATGGAGTGGAGTCACCCAATAAACTTTTAGGAGCCAACACCACGGTCTCAACCGAGCCCAGTGAAGATTTTCGCATTGGTAATAATTGGGAGAATGCAGAATACTTTATCGGCCTCATAGACGATGTCCGCTTATACAATGTCGCTTTACGAAGTTTTGATGTAAAGCAAATCTATGACGCGGGAACCACCGGTCCTGAGGATCTTGGTGAAGACAGCTTTACGATCTCGTTATGGGCAAAACCTCAATCACTCTCTCCTACGATGGAATATGATTTTGCCACAGCTTGGTACGAGGGAGCTGGAGGGGAATACATGGAAGCTCGGGTTGGACAAGGCAGGATAAATGAGGCTGATTTCAATGATTTAATTACCATTTCACCCCAATCGAAAAAACAAAAGGAAAATTTCCCGGAAGGTATAACCCTCCGTGTTTTCGATGGATGGTTTGATGATTCACACCTGTCTGACATCGACGGATTCGGGATTTACCCTGGGGAAATAAAAACCAAGTCACAAGGGCTTCCTGATATACCCAACCTCACTCTTTGGTTAGATGCCGCAGATGAAACAACCATCACAACAAGCAGTGGAAATGAAGTTAGCACATGGACTAACAAGGTCGATAGTTCCATAAAAATGCATTCTACTTACAAGCCTAACACAGGAGCCGAAATCAATGGTTTAAACGCTCTCAATTTTGACAAGCGTGCTCAAAACCAGGTGGAATACATGAAGGCAATGAAAAACGGGACCACAAACTGGACACCTGCCACGGCAGACGGCATAATATCCGGAAAAGTTCAGAACCTTACCCTTTTTTTAGTGGCACGCATTGATACACTTCGAAGAACTCGCATGCCTTTTGGTTTTGGTTGGGGGGACCATTTACCTTGGAACAACGGCCAGGTTTTCTGGTGGCATGACAGTGGTCGCCATAATTTCTCTCTCTCAGGTACCGGTAAGGCATTTTTACTAACCATGATTTACTCAAAGAATATGGGGAGGCAGTCAGCATTTTTAAACGGACACCTCAAGCATGAATATTCTAGAACTAACGATGATGGTGTAGGCAACCTTCGCGTTTTCATATGGCCTGATAACAATTCGGGCGGTGGCATGGGTAGTACCGGTTACGGGGCAGATTGGACCACAGGCGAAATTTTGGTTACTCAAGGGACTATACCCAGCAGTCTTCGTCAGGACACCGAAGGCTATCTGGCATATAAATGGGGCTTGGTCGACCAACTCCCGTCTGACCACCCTTATTCCGGTTATGGGAGAATTAAAGCAAATGAGGACGCCCTATTCTCGGTTCAAACCTTATTGCCAAGTGTCATGCCTACAGAAGATTCGCTCCTATGGGAAATGGGAAACAACACAACCGGAGCCTACCTGGGTTTTAAGAATGGATCCCTACGCTTAAGGGCTGGATCCAGTGAGGTTGTAAGTGCCGGCCAAAACCCTACGACTTCTGATTTAGCAATCCTTGATATACCCCACGCTGACCTTGTATCGGCAGGCTTTTCGGATGATAAGATGCATGAGTTAAAATGGGAAATTCAGGTTGGCCAAGGTGTTGGGTCACCAGGAAAGGTGAAATTATGGATTGATAATACCCTCATGGGAGAATCTTCCGCCGGCACCATCTTGGGAAATGGGAAATGGGCACAGATTACTCAAGACAACGGAGGATTTACAAAGGGTTCAGGGGAAGTTTGTGCGAACGAGTCAAATGCATCCTGGCCCTATCCTATCTTACCACCCTTGCATTATATTAAGGGAAATGGTTTTCGTATTAATAATTCTTTTATTTTTGAAGAACCTGCCGAAACTTTCAATACAGCGATCCAAGTTACTGGAAATACGATCAATACCCTTACAGACGGCTTGACAGGTACAGACAGCATGGGAGCTATTTGGTTTGGTAAATTAGCCATAGCCAATGAAGGTTTCTTGCATTCAGGTGAAATTACCTTTGGGACGCAGAGTGATGATGGTAGCGCATTCTGGGTAGATTTGGATCGAGATGGGGACTTTTCAAGAGGGGGAGCAAGGGGAGATGAGTTAATTGTCAGCAATCTCGGGTCCCATGGACAAATAAAGCGGGTTGGCACAGCCATTATGGGCTATAAATCTCCTTTCATCATGAGAGCCGGTGCAGGGAAATATCCGGGGCTTTTCATGGGGACGGATGGATTATCTACTTCTTCGCACTTCACCGATGATGGTGACCATGTGATCGTGGGCACCACCCAACTGATTCAGAATTCCTGGAATCATCTCGTGATGGTGGTCGACAGGGAAAAAGGGAAGATCCTCCATTACCTGAACGGAAAACTTGTGGGAGAAAATAATTTCACGGAAGAGCTATGGGGAAGCTCCTATAAAAGTAATTGGTTTATTGGAGGATTTGCCGGACTTGATTATTTTGATGGGTGGGTGGATGACTTAAGACTTTATTCAAAACCCCTGTCAGACGATGCAATCTCTTTGATTTACAACTGGGGCTCAGGAGATATGGGCGTGTCAGGGAAAATTGAAGCTCCATCAGTAACCGATGACAACCCGATCGATGTTACCCTTAAATTTTATCAATTTGGAAATTTAGTTACTGTCTCAGGTTTATCTTTGGAAGATGTAAATTCCAGCATCACTGGTGGCTCTGTAGTTCCCGCAAGTTTTACTTCTTCCGGAATGGATGCCTCCACCTACACTTTTTCAATTATTCCTGATGATGAGGCAACAGAGGTGAAAATTAACATTCCTGGTGCCGCTGCAACCTATAATGGCGAAGATATTTTGCCTGTGAATTATATCATTAAAATTATTCCGAATGTCAGGGAAAAAGAGAACCTTCTCCACTGGTGGTGGTTTGATGAAGCTGTGGCCAGGACTACCGTGGATGGAATTGGTAATACATTCGGGGACTTACAGGGAAATGCTTCATGGTCAGCTGATGCTTTATCTCAAACATCGATTTATTTCCAAAGCTCCGGCGATATTGCAACCCTTGGCCCCATAGACACTAACTTCAGTGAGGGTGAATTTACTTTATCCTTTTGGTTTCGTAGGACCGAGGAAAGCTTTTCTTGGTCTCCTAACCTCATTTCTAATGTAATGGTAAGCCTGGGAGATGAAAATGGATCCGTTTTAGAAATTGGATCCAAAGGGAATTCAATCGACTTATTTCTGGCCACTGAAAATAAAACCCAACCGGTAACGATTGATGGCAACATCAGAGACGATCGTTGGCACTTCATTTCCATTTCTTACGATGAAAACGCCAGCGACCAGAGAGAATTAAAGGTTTACCTTGATGGTTCCCTGGTTGGCTCAACTTCTGAATTTGGGGGGGAGCTGAAAGCAAAAGACCATCACCAATGGCTTTTGGGCAGTTCCAATGAAAACGACCCTTCGCTCGGTAGGTTTATTGGTAAAGTAGATGATTTTAGAGTCTATAGTCTTGAGGGTGGAGCAGATTTACATAACTCCACATATAATGATGGGCATAGTGACTTAAGTCTCACCATTGAAACAGACTATGATGCAATTGTTTATCAAAACCCCATTACAGCCAATTTTACTTTCAAAAAATATGGGCAGGATTGCCCTGTTGATTTCAATGCCTCTTTTATTGAATCTGAAAATACAGGCCCCATTACTGTTAGTGGCACAGGAGCACACTGGACACTTGAGTTTAATTCCACCGTAAACCCAGGTCGCATCACGATTAATATTCTTGAGGCAGCGGGGGTCGACATCACAGGCCTTTCAAGCAAATCAAAATCTTTCCAGTTCGGATTTGGTCGCCCAATTGTGGCACTTGACCGTTTGTCAGCATGGTGGACATTCGATGAAGCTTCCGGCAATCAAGTATTTGATTATTTTGGTAAGTTCCAGGGAACCTTTATGGGAAATGGCGATGAGACCGTTACCTTTGACCCTACTCAGGCAAAATTTGGAAGTTCGTTGTATTTCCCCCAAAATGCATGGGTGAACACGGATGCATACGCTTCCGAGTTAGGAATCGATAGCGACAATGAAAGAACGATTTCATTATGGATGCATACATTGGACCACGAACATAGCGGTGGGAATGTATACCAACCTGGAGTTTACGGAATAGGCAGAAGATATTCTTATGATAATTCAGACCATGGCCTGTGGGCGATTCGGGGCTTTTGGGATCAAAGTTCATATCGCAGGTTTTTCTCCTCTCACTCGTCTCATGACCCACAAGTGTATGTCCCGGAAGGTGTGAAAAATAAATGGGTACATGTTGCCCACCAATACAAAGGAAACACAATCCTTGTTTATGTAAATGGGGTGCTACGCTTGTCTAGCAACCGTAAAGGCATTGAAACCCAAAACTACTTCCCCTTACAGATTGGTCGTTGGACTGAGCAAAGTTCTTCAACCATGACCTATAAAGGATGGATTGATGATTTCCGTGTATATGATGCAGCCCTGACCGAGTCCGAAGTCCAGCAGGTTTATGGAAATGGTGATGGAGACTTCAACCTTTTCACCGAACTGGATATCGAATCCATTGTCGACGGTGACCCCACCCAGGGCCGCATACGGTTTACCAGAAACCAGCAAACCATTTCCGACTTGGATTTCAACCTGAGCAGTGATCTTTTAATGACGGGTGGCTTTATCGATCCGAACAGCTTGCAATGGGACGCAGCAGACGGAGCTTACACCTTTGATTACACCGTTGACCCCACCCAGGCCGACCCAGATGTAATTCAACACTTAAGTCCCAAGTTATTCCCCGGTCTCACGCTTTGGTTGGATGCGAATGATTCTGCCACCATTCTTGAAGGTGTGGATACATGGCGAGACAAAAGTGGAAACAATCGCCATGCAACAATATCTTTGGGATCCCCTGTATACAACCCAACTGGAATTGATGGGTTGCCGGCGATAGAGATTCGCAGGTCCAGCGGTAATGACGCTCTAAGTATTGGTGGCGCTGCTTTCTTTGCCAAAGAACATTATTATGTTTTTAGGAGCGCGACGCCCGAAAAATTTGATTACTACGGAGGAGTTTTGGGGCATCAAGGACTCTCTGGATATCCTTCGTCGAGAGAGTCCAATTACCTATTTGAAAATTCTCAGGCATCATTTCACATCAATAAGTACCCCTCTTCTGTAAGCCAAAACGGCTCCAGTATTATCAGCGAACCTTTTACTCTTTCCAGTGTAGACTCACTCATGGTCTTACGGATTGAGGTTAATGACAATGCACTGGGCCCTTACTCCAACTATCGCATTGGGACAACCAATGAGGGGAGCCAGTGGTGTGCCTCTACTGATATTGGGGAGATCCTTGCCTTTGAAAGCAGCCTTAGTCTGGAAAACCGGGAAAAACTTGAAGGGTACTTGGCTCACAAATGGGGAATTGAGGCCAGTCTGCCAAATTCGCACACCTATTCCTCTTCCGCCCCATCTTCATGGACCCCAAGTGATGTATCTCCAGCCGTATGGTTCGACGCTAGTGATTCAAGTACTATCGACCTTGTCCCTCATTGGCTTGACAAAAGCAATGCTCGTAGGGTGGCCGCTGCCCGTGGGTCACCTGTTTTGAACCCGACTGCAATAAACGGAATGCCCGCCATGAGTTACAGTGGGGATGGGCAATATCACGAATTTGGAGATATAACGAACATAAGAACCATTTTTTGGGTATGGAAGGATGAGGGGGGTTATTACTTTATGCTTGGCGATAATGACAAGTATCATTTCCACAAAGGTTCCTTCTTATTTAACTCAAGGCACACATCGACTTATGTAAAAGAAGGCTTACTCAGGTTAAATGGTGCTCAGGTTACTACCACCGCCACCAATCCGCCTGCTACAATGAGTATTATGTCTTTGCGCACTACTGGAAATGTTGAGGCGTCGAATTTTTCCAGTGATCGCTTTATTGGGGGAAGGTATGCCCATGGTGAGTTAGCAGAATTACTAGTTTACAATACTTCCCTGGATGACTCACAGATATCCAATATCGAATACTATTTGAATGTAAAATGGGGACTTGGTCATCAGATCGACTCGTCTCCCATGATTTTCCTTGGAGCCAACCAGGTACTGGATGCTTTTGGGCAAGGAAATGATTTGGTTTATGCTGAAACCCGTAAGATGCATCGGGCCGTGACCCGCGGAAACGACTTACTTGCCTGGTGGCCCATGGACAATGATTCACTCGGTTCCAGCACAGTCCTCGGGAAATCCCTCAATGAGAGAACTGCCAATTTATATGATGTCGAGGTAACAAGTTTTGGTAAATTTGGGCGTGGTTTACATTTCGATCGAGAGCAATCGGATGCAAGGTTTCGTATCAATGATAATGGGGTGGATATCGAGTCATCCTGGACGTTGTCAGCGTGGATTAAAAATATCAGCCCCCCTCCCCCATCGGGTTTATCCACCTTGTTTCGAGGGCAGGACAGGCAGGCGGATGCCGACTTTGACCGTTACCTTGTGATCAGGGGGATCGATGGCATTTTACATTCTTACGATGGAGCTGATGAAACAGCTTTGAATCGCTTTCGAAGCACGGAACACTTAATTGATCCGGTTTCTCTTTCAGGTTGGCATCTCTTTACCGTGGTTGGAAAAGATTCCAAAACATTATTTTACATTGATGGTGAATTTGTCGGGGATTCAGATCGTAAAGAGCAGAGTGATATATTTTATATCGGGAACTCCAGTGACAATGAACTTTTTGCCGAGTACGTCGACGATATCCGAATCTATGGAACAGCCCTTACCGGAGTGGAAGTTTCTGAAATTTATGGGGGAGGGTTCGGGGATCAGTTTCCCTCTATTTTAATAGAGGATAACTCAAGCAGGGATGACAACCCAAGGCTTTTCAAAATCCAGGCTGGCAAGGATAACAATTTAGTTAATTTAACAGGTTTTGACTCAAGCGACTGGTCAGTCTCTAGTGGTGCCATCCTAGAAATGAATGCCACAGGAACAACCGGTGAATACATTCTATCGGTGAATTTAAATGGTGCAGAAACCGCAACGCTCAAGGCACCCTATGACAGTGGTCGAGATGAAAACGGAAAACCTCTGGAGGAGTTCAGGGAAATCATCTTTGCTCATGAACTTGCCTATGGTGAGGAGTCCCTCTTAAGCAGATGGAGTTTTGAGGAGGCAAATGGAAGTGTAATAAGAGACCGTGGTCTTGCCAGAAATCATGGCTTTCTTAAAGGAAATGCACACCTGGATACGGGTAAATTCGGTCAAGCCATTTACCTGGATGGCAATGGTGATTATCTAAGTATCCCCCACTTTAAAGGTCTCCGAAATAAAGGGAACTTCACTTTGTCAGCTTGGGTTAAGCTTAACGATATTGGGATTGACAATAATATAAACGATGCAGGAATTTTTTGCACAGATATCATTGAAGGTAACACGGCATGGCTTTGGTATAATGTGAATGGTGCCAATGTGGCCAGCCGAAGTTACAGCTTTAATCTGGGGCAAACCAGTATTGAAGCTAACAAATTAGATGCTCCAGGAGGTCTGGCTATTCAGGGTAGATGGCAGCATGTAACTGCGGTTATGAAAGGTCAAGAACGCCTGCTTTACCACAATGGGTTGCTGGTGGCTCAAAATGTCGGCTCAAATAATATAGTCAGTATAGAAGGTTCGAATGTAAGGCTTGGTTCCGCTAGTCATACAAATGATTTTGACTTAGATGGTGGTCTTGATGAAGTCAGGCTTTATAATCGTTCATTTACCGAAAATGAAGTGGCTACCTTGTATGGAAATGGCAACGGAGACCTTGGCATAGTTCCTACACTCACTACTGATTCTAAAAATGGTGCACCTTCCTTCACTGCCGAACTTAGTTTTTATCGCTTGGGTCAAAAAGTAAATGTTTCCAACTTTGATGCCTCTGATATAAACATTCATGGTGGCACCCTCAGTGATTTCACCCCGAACGGGCTCACTTTTACTTTTACGATTACCCCAACCACCTACCCGTCCCGTATTTCGTTATCTATCGACGAGGGTGCGGCCAATGTGGGACAACTTCTTTCCTCCCCGGTCACTGAGTATATTCGCCACCACCGGAGCTTGGTAGCTGAAGATGATCTAGCTCTTTGGTTTACTTTTGATGGTGACGCTGTTCCGCAAATAATGGATCTCTCCACGAATAATGCAGATGGAAGTTTGCACAATAGCGGTGGGGTTTCACATGTCCCTGGGAAGTTTGGGCAGTCAGTTGAACTACAGGAAACTGATTATGTAAAGGTATCATCAGATGTCTTTGGTTTGCAGAGCAATTTCACTCTTTCTCTGTGGGCTAAAGTTCTAGGCGACACGATAGGTACTCTTGTAAGTAATGGTCAGCTCTCACTCCAATATGGAGATGACACAGGTATTCGAGCTAAGGTCGCCACCAATAATGGATGGGCTGAAACAAAATCCGACTTTCCAAGCGGAGAATGGGCACATTATGTAGTTAGCTATGACAATGCATACTTGCGGCTGTTTATAAATGGCACCCTAACTAGTGAGACAGCTCATTCAGGCTATCTTACCTGGGAGGATGAGGGTGATCATTTCCTATACATTAATCGCTCCTCAACCCTTGGTCTTGAAGCCAGAGCTACCTATGACGAGATTCGTATTTACAAGCGTGCTCTCTTACCTTCTGAAATCTCTGACCTTTGGTCTAATGGAACCGGAGACCTTGGATTAAGTCCCCTTATTTCTGGATTATCGCCCTTTTACCAAGTTCCTGTTACCCATGAAGTGAGCTTTTCAGAGGGCAACCTCACTCGATCCGTCTCCGGTCTGTCGGAAGCAGATCTGAATGTGACAGGTAATGCAGTTATCCAAAACTTTGATTCCACAGACCTGACCTATGATCTTAATGTTTCGAGCGTTGATGACCGGGTGCGTGTTTCGATCGCCGCGGGGGCAGTAGAATATGAAGGAAACTTGAGTGCCCCCGGTGCCTTTGAATTCCACAGGCGCCAAATTACTTCAGTAGAAGATGGATTACTTGCTTGGTATCGTTTTGATGAAGTTGATGGTACCACTGTGTTCGATAATTCAGGAAGAATGAGGAATGGCACAATTCTAAGTCCTGATGCCACAAAACCAGGGGAAGGGAACCTGACCCATTCACCCAATTTTTACAGCCCATTTGATGCAGCGAAGGCTTTTGATGACATTGACGATGAACCTGAAGGAAGTTGGTTACCCAAGCAATCCGATCTAAATACCGCAAATAAGGTATTTATTGGATATGATTTTGGTGAAAACAAAACCATCTCTTCTTATAAAATTGTTTCTCAACATTGGCTCGAAACAGAAAGATCACCCAAAGCCTGGGTTCTTGAAGGGTCACTAGATAACTCGCATTGGGTTCCGATTGATGAGGAGAATGACCAGACAGGATGGGGAATTTGGGAACATAGGGTTTTTCAAGTGGACAACCCTTCTACATACAGATTCTACAAGCTAACCTTTTCGGAAGCCGGAGGAAATGAGACATACCTGGGAATTGCTGAAATCGAATTCTTCTCCCAAGTGGAGACCCAAGTTGGTCTTTTTGGGAACGCAATTGATTTGAATGGAGAACACATTGAACTGCCATTCAAAGTAGATCAAGAATCTGACACAAATGGATTTTCCTTTGCGAGTTGGATCTTCCCCAGGCAAGTACAGGGAGGCATAGATAATGAAAAAATGATTTTTTCAACTGGGGACGAAGGATGGAAATGGTCGGGTTCGATACGCAATGGCGTGGCGACCATTTGGTCTGGCTACAAGGCTGAATCTTCTTCCTTAAAATTATACCCCAACCAATGGGCTCATACAGTATTTACCTTTAACCCCCTCAGTGAAAAGATTACCATTTACCTAAATTCAGTACCTGTGACCTTTTCAACCTTAGGTTTTGATGCCGACTCGAGCTTCCTTACAATCGGTAATGGTCAAGCAAATCAAAATTTTATTGGGCTCATCGATGACACTCGAATTTGGGGTCGTCCACTGGCACATAATGAAGTTCTGAAACTTTGGGGAAATGGAATGGGAGATTTGGGACCAAAAGCAAAGATTCAAGTCCAGTCTCCCGCCTGGTCTGGGGAGGTCAACGGCACCCTTACTTTCAATCAACAAGTTAGTGGCTTTGATTGGGGTAATGACCTTGAGCATGATGGGTTCTCATTAAATTCTTCTTATGCTGACCCCGAATCAAATAATACAATTTATCACTTCAGTCTTAGCCCTGACTTATTCTCCCCGAGTTTACTGAATGTAAAACTTAAAAGTAATGCGGTCAGTGACTTTCAAGGCATCCTGAACGATGAAGTAGTGCATTCCGTTGATTTTCGACCGCACCGGGTCCGTGAGTCTGACCTTTTATTATGGTGGCAATTGGAAAATAATATGTCTGATTCCTCAAGTTCCGGAAACCATGGCAGCGGAAACCCCGTTTTTTCAAGTGAAGGGAAATTTGGCGAAGCCATTGCCTTTGATGGGATCGCAAACTCTCTACACATTAATTCCAATGGCATTCTAACAAATAAAACAAACCTTAGTATTTCCATGTGGGTTTTCTTGGAAAGTTCAGATTTTCACCCTTTCAGTATCGATGGCTTACCAAGACCTGCATCACTCAGTATCCACAATCAACGCCCCCTATTCACACTTCCCGGGTTAAATCAGCAAACTCTACCAGGAACTGACATTAATGAGCTATGGGCTCATGGATACATACCCCTAGAAAAATGGACTCAATTAGTTCTGACTTATAACCTGGAGAACAAAAAAGCCCGACTATTTATCAATGGCAATATGGATACGGAATGCTCTTTTGCAGGAAACACACCCTTCCCGATTGATCAGGCATTTAGGTTAGGTCCACAAAGTGGAGATGAAACAACCGCAAGCATTGGTAAGATAGATGACTTCAGGGTCTATCAAATCGCGTTGAGTCCTGAGGAAGTTTCCCGATTGTACGGAAATAGTGTGGGGGATTTTAATCGAAAGACTATTGAGTTTTCCACATCCGAAAGCTTCGACCTGCCCAAGGCGGTAAATGTAAGATTCTTGAGGGATGGCTTCCCTGTCTCCCTAAGCTCAAGCAGCCCGGGTTCTTTTACCCTTACTGATATTACCGATGATAACGCAAGCACTGCCAATCTCACCTTTATTGGTTCCGGTCATTATTCATTGGAAGTTTCACCAGATGATAACATGAGTTCAGCCTGGATGACTTTGTCTATTGGCGGTAGCCA
>Ga0181569_10000797_pt1 | contig 24381 bp, 35 predicted proteins | sample 101ome_19_FD_132452 | JGI IMG/M metagenome (GOLD analysis project Ga0181569, IMG submission 132452) | Coastal salt marsh microbial communities from the Groves Creek Marsh, Skidaway Island, Georgia - 101405AT metaG (megahit assembly) | ecosystem: Environmental > Aquatic > Marine > Intertidal...
AATATTATTTCATAATTATAAAATAATTTTAAGAGGTCAATAATAGTTTAGTCAAAATTATATTTATTTTACTATTTCTTTTTTAATTATCGCTATTTTTTATTAAAGCTAAACTTTTTATTTAATTTTTTACTAAAATATTAATTCATGTATTAATAACTATATATATTTACCCTTTATAAAAAATTCTTAACTATTTCTTTTTTATATAATATAAGTTATAATAAATTTTATCATTTATTTAATAAAAAGAAATATTTAAAATGAATAAACATAAAGTATTAGGTTTAGAAAATATTATAAAAAATCATTTAAATAAAAAATTTCCACCGATTATGGTAGGTAATATTATAAAACTAGGTATAAAAATTAAAGAAGGCGATAAATTAAGAATTCAATTTTTCGAGGGGATTGTAATTTCAAAAAAAAATTTTGGTGTAAATAAAACATTTACAGTACGTAAAATTTTACAAGGAATAGAAATCGAACGTTGTTTTCTCAAATATTCACCTAAAATTGAATCAATTTTGATAAAAAAAATTTCTAAATTTAGACATTCAAAACTATATTATTTAAGAAAAAATTTACGAAAATAAAGAATTAATATTAAATATTTATATTATTTTTTTTCTAACGTGAGCTCGGAGGGAATTGAACCCCCGACACCGCGGTTCGTAGCCACGTGCTCTAATCCACTGAGCTACAAGCTCATATTACGTACTAATCCTTATTATAGTTTTATAAATTATAATATCATAACTAAAAAAACTTTACAAGATTTTATATTATTTATTTTAAAAAATATAAAATCTTTAAGTTTTTGATTACATTATGGTCTTTTCTTAAATGATTATCTTTACTTATTTATTTTTTCTATTATGGCAGTTCCTAAAAAACGAACATCGCAATCAAAAAAAAATTCTCGTCGTGCAAATTGGATTAATAAAGCTAATAAACAAGCTAAAAAAAGTTATTCATTAGCGAGTTATATTATTTCTGGAAAATTAAAGAACTTTTTTTATAGTTTAAAATTAAATGAAAAAGTTTAAATATTTCTTAATATTTAGTTTTTATAGTAAGTTTTATAAATAGTATAATACTTTCTAAACGGTTATGGCGGAATTGGTAGACGCGCTAGATTTAGGTTCTAGTAAATTTTTTTGTGGGGGTTCAAGTCCCCCTAACCGTAATCTATACAATATGTTGTGATAAATCTTTATTAGCTTAAAAAAATTTTTATCTAGTTATTTATAGTTTTAATAAAAATTATAGAAATTCTAGACTTTATAAGAGTATCGAACATTTAGATCATTCTAAAATTTAAAAATAGGCTAAAAATAAAATTATTTATATTAATGATTTCTAGAATTTTTTTAAGTATATTCGTTAGACTAACTATTAGAAATATTTTTATTCTATTATTTATTGTTTTTTTAATATTTTTAATATAAAATAGAATTAATAAAGGGTCGGTGCCCGAGTGGTTAAAGGGGACGGATTGTAAATCCGTTGGTAATTACCTACGTTAGTTCAAATCTAACTCGATCTAAAAGAATAATAAAGCGCTTTATAAATATTTAATTATATATTTTATAATAGCTATTTTTAATATATATTATTCAACTATAAAGTTTTATTTATTAACCATTCATAACCATTTTTTTCTATTTTTTTTGCTAATAGTATATCATCTGTTACTATAATTTTTCCATTATAGAGTATATGAATATAATCAGGTTTAATATAATCTAAAAGTTTAGGATAATGTGTTATCATAATTAAACTTTTATTTTTATTTATAAAATTATTAATTGTTTTTGATAAATTAACTAATGCATCAATATCTAAACCTGAATCGACTTCATCTAAAATTGATAATTTTGGATCTAGAAGATTCATTTGTAAAATTTCATTTTTTTTTTTTTCTCCACCAGAAAAACCTTCATTAACATTTCTATTTAAAAAGTCAAGTGTTAAATCAGCAGCTTCTAATTTTTTTTTTAAGATATTAAAAAAACTAATTGGATTAGTTTCTTGTTGTTTATTGAATTTTTTTTTTAAATTGAAGGCTGTACGTAAAAATTCTTCATTATTTACTCCTGGAATTTCAACTGGGTATTGAAAAACTAAAAAAATTCCCTTATGTGCTTTTTTTTCTGGAGATAATTTATTTATATTTTTACCTTCAAATAAGATTTCTCCAGACGTTATAGAATAGGATGGGTGTCCTACTAATATTTTTGCTAAGGTACTTTTTCCGGAACCATTTGGGCCCATAATTGCATGAATTTCTCCTGAATTTATTTTAAGATTGATTCCTTTTAAAACTTCTACTTTATTTATTGAAACTTTTAGATTTTTAATTTCAAGCATAATATTAACCTTTTTGATTAAAATTTAATAATTGATTTGCTTTTAATACAAATTCTAAAGGTAATTGGCTAAAAACATCTTTACAAAAACCATTTATGATAAGCTTAATAGTACAATCAAGCGAAATGCCTCTTTGTAAAAAATAAAAGATTTGTTCTTCATTAATTTTTGATGTTGAAGCTTCATGTTCAACGTGAGAACTTGTATTTTGAACTTGAATATAAGGAAAAGTATTAGCTGATGACTTATTGTTTAATAATAATGAATCACATTGAGAATAATTACGCGCTTTTAACGCTTTTAACCCTATTTTTACCAGACCTCGATAAGTATTTTTAGAATTACCATTAGAAATTCCTTTTGAAATAATATGACTAGATGTTTTTTCTCCAATATGAATCATTTTTGTACCCGTATCCGCTTGTTGATTATTTTTTGTTAATGCTACCGAATAAAACTCACCTTTTGAAGCTTTTCCACTTAAAATACAACTCGGATATTTCCAGGTTATTTTTGAGCCCGTTTCAATTTGATTCCAAGAGATCTTTGATTTAATTCCTGAACATAAACCACGTTTTGTTACAAAATTATAAATTCCTCCATTTCCTCGAATGTCCCCCGCATACCAATTTTGAACAGTTGAATATTTTATAAAAGCATTATTTAGAGCAATTAGTTCTACTATTGCTGCATGTAATTGATTTTTATCATATTTTGCAGCGGTACAGCCTTCAATATAATTTATTTTACTATTTTCTTCTGAAATAATTAAGGTTCTTTCAAATTGACCAGTTTCTTTATCATTTATACGAAAATAAGTTGTTAAGTCAAGAGGGCATTGTATATCTTTTGGTATATAACAAAATGAACCATCGGTAAAAGTGGAAGAATTTAAAGCTGTAAAAAAGTTATCTCCACTAGGTATAACTACACCTAAATAAGAATTTACTAAAAAAGGATAATATTTTATTGCTTCTGAAATTGAACAAAATATAACTCCATATTTTACTAAAGTATTTTGAAATGATTTACTTATAGAAACACTATCAAAAATAAAATCAATTGCTAAATTTTTTTTTTCATTTGTTGAAATATCTAATTTAGATAAAATTTTAACTAATTCAGGTTCTATATTGCTAAATATTTTTTGTTTTTTAGGTCCAGAATAATAACAGATATTTTGATAATTAGGTTTCTTATACTTTAAATAAGCCCATATAGGTTCATTTATTTTTCGCCAATAATTAAAAGCTTTTAATCTAAATTTAAGAATAGACTTGGGTTCTTTTTTTTTTTCTGAAATTAAATGAATAATTTCTGTATTTAAACCTTTTTTAATTTTTTCAGTTTTAATATTTGTATTAAAACCATATTTATAAGGTTTATTTATAAAATTTTTTAGTAGAGTGTTTACCATTTTAATTAAATTTTTTACATAATTTTTATTTTATAAACATTTATAAATATATTAACTTTTTTTATTATCCAAAAGATACTAATAGTATATCTGAAAAATAAAGATATTATAATATTTTAATATTGTAATTATAAATTTTTATTTACAAATATTTTTTTAATTTTTTAGTTACATCATATATTAAAGAATCTGCTTCATTTTTTAGATCTATTATTTAGACATTCAGTTGAAGAAGAGAGAGGGATTCGAACCCTCGGAATCAAAAGATTCATCTGATTTCAAATCAGAAGCAATAAACCAACTCTGCCATCTCTCCGAAAAAAAAGTTAATAGAGTTCGTTTTTTTATTCATAAATATTATTAAAATAATTTTTTTAATTGAAAAATATTTTATATACGTTTAGTATATTTTTTATATTCCCTTTTCAAAATTTTTAATAATAATAAGAATATTAAATATGTATTTAAATTTTATATTATAATATGATTAAATAGTTAATAGTATTTTTTTTTTAATATTATTTAATAATAGAATATCGTGTTAATAAATTTTGTACTATTTTAGTAGGTTTTACTCCTATTTTTAAAAAATGAATAATAGGTTTAATTTCTAATTTTACTTTTTTAGTGTTTGGATTAAAAAATCCTACTTCTTTGATAGCTTTTCCATCACGTTTTGATCTATTTGGTATAATAATGATTCTATATATTGGTTGATTTTTACGCCCATAGCGTTTTAATCGCATTTTTAACATATTTTACATATATAAATTTCTAATCTAAGATAATATTTATGATATATAAATTAAAATGAAATAACAAGTTATTTATCAATTATAAAAATCATTTTTTATATCAATTTCATCTATTAATTTTTCGTAGAAAAATATAAAAATTTGACAAATGAATAAAATTTTTTATAAAAGTACTGGCTCTGTAGCTCAGTGGTTAGAGCAGGGGATTCATAAGCCCAAGGTCACAGGTTCAATTTCTGTCAGAGCTATAATATTTTTTTTTTTAAGTGCATCTGACTGGGTTTGAACCAGTGTAGAACGGATTATGAGTCCGGTGCCTAACCTCTCGGCCACAGATGCTAATAAAGTTTATAACTTTATTTTTTATTTCTTTACTAATAATATTATAACCTAAAACGTTTGTTTATACAATACTTTTTTATTATTTTTTATTAAAAAGTTAATAAAACTCTAGACATATTTATAAATATTTTGATATACTATTATGACTAAATAAATTTTTACGAAAAAAAAAAATTTGATGATAAATAAATTAAAAACTCGTAAATCAGCTTTAAAACGCTATCAAAAATCTAAATCTGGAAAAATTCTACGTAGAAAAGCATTTCGTAGCCATATTTTAGAAAAAAAATCTCCTAAAAGAAAACGTAATTTACGACATAAAAATTTAGTAAGTATGTGTGAAAAAAATTCAATTTATTTAATGTTACCTAATTAGAATAAAAAAAGTATGGTTCGAATTAAAAGAGGAAATATTGCACGTAAACGACGTAAAAAAATTTTATTCTTGGCTAAAGGTTTTCGTGGTAGTCATTCAAAACTTTTTCGTATTGCTAATGCGCAAATAATTAAAGCATTAAGTTATTCTTATGTTGGACGAAAACAATGTAAACGAGAATTTCGTCGATTATGGATTACTCGAATTAATGCTACAATACGTCGCATAAAAGATTCAAATTATTCTAATTTTATTCATAAAATTAAAAAAGCAAAAATAGAATTAAATCGAAAAATGCTATCTCAATTAGCACTTATTGATTTGATAAATTTTAAACAATTACAACAAATAATATATTAACAACTTTATTTACATAAAAAATGACCGTTGTCTTATTTTTTTCAAATTTTCATAATAATTATATATTATATTAATAAAATTTTATATGCAAAAAGTTTTAGGTATAGATTTAGGAACAACAAATTCTGTTGTCGCAGTTATAGAAGGTAATCAACCTGTTGTAATTCCTAATAATGATGGGTTTAGAACAACACCATCAATTGTGGCATGTACAAAAAAAGGAGAATTATTAGTCGGTAATTTAGCAAAACGTCAAGCTGTAGTTAATTATGATAATACTTTTTATTCTGTAAAACGTTTTATTGGTACAAATCCTAATGAATTAAATCAAGATTTTAAACAAGTAGCTTATACTTTAATAGAATCAGATAATAAATTCAAAATAAAATGTACTAATTTAGATAAATTTTTTACGCCTGAAGAAATATCAGCTCAAATTTTACGTAAATTAGTCTTTGATTCTACAAAATTTTTAAATCAAGAAACAAAAAAAGCTGTAATAACTGTACCAGCATATTTCAATGATGTCCAACGTCAAGCTACAAAAGATGCTGGTAAAATTGCCGGCTTAGAAGTTTTACGTATTATTAATGAACCTACTGCTGCTTCTTTAGCTTATGGGTTAGATAAAAAAAATAATGAAAAAATTTTAGTATTTGATTTAGGAGGAGGAACTTTTGATGTTTCAATTTTAGAAGTTGGAGATGGGGTTTTTGAAGTTTTATCTACTGCTGGCGATACTAGATTAGGGGGTGATAATTTTGATCAAAAAATTGTTGATTATTTAGTCGAAGAATTTGAAAAAACAGAAAAAATTAATTTAAGACAAGATAATCAAGCTTTACAACGTTTAACAGAAGCAGCTGAAAAAGCGAAAATTGCTTTATCAACTTTAACAGAAACTCAAATAACTTTACCTTTTATTTCAGTAAAGGATAATGATGCGAAACATATCAAATTAGAGTTAACACGTGATAAATTTGAAAAATTATGTGCATCTTTAATTAAAAATTGTACTGTTCCTGTTGAACAAGCATTAAAAGATGCTCAATTAACAAAAGAGGAAATTGAACAAGTTGTGCTTGTTGGTGGTTCTACAAGAATACCATCTATTCAGAATTTAGTTAAAGAATTAATAGGTCGTAAGATAGTACAAACTGTAAATCCTGATGAAGTTGTTGCAATAGGTGCAGCTATACAAGGTGGTGTTTTATCAGGAGAAGTTAAAGATATCTTATTATTAGATGTTATACCTCTGTCGGTAGGTGTAGAAACTCTTGGTGGTATAATGACTAAAATTATTAGTCGAAATACTACAATACCTATTAAAAAATTTGAATTATTTTCAACTGCACAAGACAATCAAAAAACTGTAGAAATTCATGTTTTACAGGGTGAGCGTGAATTTGCTATTGATAATAAAAGTTTAGGGTCTTTTAAACTAGAAGGTATTCAATTAGCGTCACGAAATATTCCAAAAATTGAAGTTAGTTTTGATATTGATGTAAATGGTATTTTAAAAGTTAGTGCGAAAGATAACGCAACTGGTGTTGAAACATCGATTGTTATTGAAGGTTCTTCTAAATTATCAAATTCTGAAATTAATAAAATGGTAAATGATGCTGAAGAATTTATAAATATTGATAAAAAACGAAAAGAAATAATAGATCTAAAAAATGAAGCAGATTCTTTAATATATGATGTAACTAAAAAATTAGAAGAAAATAAAGAAAAAAAAAATCTTACTATTTTTTCAGAAATTCAAGAATTAGTACAAACAATAACTAACGAATTAAATTCATCAGATATTCAACCAGAAAAAATAAAACAAAAACTTTTAGATTTAAGAAATTTATCATTAAAAATCTAATAAAATTTTTATATTTCTATATATTACATTTATATTCAAAAGTTTAATTAAATAAAAGGAGAGATGGCTGAGTGGTCTAAAGCGGCAGATTGCTAATTTGTTGTATATATTTTTAATACCAAGGGTTCGAATCCCTTTCTCTCCATTAATACTAAAAAAAGTTTATTCGATTCTTATTGTTATACCAGATGGTAATTTTATATTAATTAGTGTTTTTAAAATATCTATTGTTTTAGGATAAATATATAAAATTCGTGTATGAATTTTAATTTCAAAATGTTCTCTTGCATCTTTATTTACATGTGGTGATCTCAAAACGCAATATCTACGTTTTTTTGTAGGTAAAAAAACTGGACCAATAATTTTTACTTTTGACAATTTTACTTTTTTAATAATTTTATAACATGAAATGTTTAAAATTTCTGAATTAAAGGATTCAAGTTTTATACGTATTTTTTTTTTCATACTTTTTATTTTTTATACTATAATTTTTGATACAACACCGGCACCTATTGTTTTTCCTCCTTCTCTAATTGCAAAACGTATTCCGACTTCTATAGCAATTGATGAAATTAATTCTACAGTCATTTTAATTCGATCCCCTGGCATTATCATTTCGACATTTTCACCTTCATCAGTTGTAAATGCTTTAATATTTCCTGTTACATCAGTTGTTCGTACATAAAATTGTGGACGATAACCAGTGAAAAAGGGTGTATGACGTCCACCTTCTTCTTTTTTTAAAATATAAACTTCACTTTCAAAAGTTTTATGTGGTGTTATTGTTCCTGGTTTAGCTAAAACCATTCCTCTTTCTATATCATTTTTTTGTATTCCACGTAATAAAATACCAACGTTATCACCGGCTATTCCAGAATCTAATGTTTTTTGAAACATTTCAATACCTGTTATTGTTGTTGTTTTTGTTTCCCCTAATCCAACAATTTCAACAATATCTCCTACATTTATTCTACCTCGATCAATTCGTCCTGTTGATACAGTACCACGACCTGTAATAGAAAAAACATCCTCAACACCCATTAAAAATGTTTTTTCAATATCTCTTACAGGTGTTTCTACATATCGATCTATTTCATCCATTAAATTAAAAATTTTATCTACCCATTTATTTTCACCACGTTTTATTTTTGGATTTACTATAACATTTTCTAGAGCTTTTAAGGCAGAACCTGTTATAATAGGTATATTATCACCCGGAAAATCATAGTTTGTTAATAACTCACGAACTTCTAATTCTACTAATTCAAGTAATTCAGAATCATCTACTTGATCTTCTTTATTTAAGAATACAACAATTTTAGGAACGCCAACTTGTTTTGCTAATAAAATATGTTCACGTGTTTGTGGCATTGGTCCATCTGCTGCTGAAACAACTAAAATTGCTCCATCCATTTGTGCTGCACCTGTAATCATATTTTTTACATAATCAGCATGCCCTGGGCAATCTACATGAGCATAATGACGGTCCTCTGTTTCATATTCGACATGTGCTGTATTAATTGTAATACCTCTTGCTTTTTCTTCAGGTGCTGTATCTATTTCTTGATAATTTTTAAAAATAGAATTTCCTAATGTTGATAAAACTGCAGTAATAGCTGCAGTTAATGTTGTCTTTCCATGATCTACATGTCCAATTGTTCCAATGTTTACATGTGGTTTAATACGTTTAAATTTTTCGCGAGCCATAATTTCTTTTTTATTTTAAATGAATAATATTCTTTTTTATTTATAGTGAGCAAAAGCTTTGTTAGCTTTTGCCATTTTATGTGTTTCTTTACATTTTCGCACAGCATTTCCAATACCTTTTGATGCATCAATTATTTCATTTGATAATTTTAATGAAAATGTTCGAACGGTACGAATTTCTGCGGCTTTAATTAACCAACGTAAAGCTAACATTGTACCACGATACTGATTTACTTCTAATGGTACTTGATATGTTGAACCTCCTATTCGTTTTCCTTTAACCTCTACTAAAGGTGTTATATTTTTTATTGCTTTTTCAAAAAGTTGAATTGGATCTTGTTTTGTTTTTTTTTTAATAATTGTAAATGTTTTTAAAATAATCGAATTAGAAAGTTGTTTTTTTCCTTTTTTTAAAATTCGTGTACTTAATAAACTTACAAGAAAACTATCATATTTTGAATCCTTTATTGGATAACGTTTTTTTAATATTTTACGTCTTGACATAATTTTGAAATTAGATAAATATTATTTACAATTTTTAGGTTTTTTTACACCATATTTCGATCTACCTTGCATTCTATTTTTTACTGGAACACTGTCTAATACTCCTCGTATTATATGATAACGAACACCAGGTAAATCTTTTACTCTTCCACCTCGTAATAAAACAATAGAATGTTCTTGTAAATTATGTCCTATACCTGGGATATAAGCTGTTACTTCGAATCCTGTTGTTAATCGCACCCGTGCAACTTTACGAATAGCTGAATTTGGTTTTTTTGGTGTTGTTGTATATACACGAAGGCATACACCTCTTCGTTGTGGACAATTTTTTAATGCAGAAGATTTTGTTTTTGTTTGTATTTTTTTTCGCGGTGTTCTTATTAATTGTTGTATTGTTGGCATTTTTTAAATTTTTTTTAATAATAATTTTAAAATTATGAACCATATTTTTTCATAAATTGTTTTATACGCCCTTCAGTATCAAGCATTTTAATTTCTCCATTAAAAAATGGATGGTTTCCTGACCACACATCAACATATAATTTTTGTTTTGTAGAATTTGTAGTTGTTATTAATTTTCCATCACAATAAACTTTTGTATCTTTAAACCAGTTCGGATGTATATTTTTTTTTGGCATATTAAATATTTTAGTAATTGTATAATTATAAAATTTAACGTTTTGAGTATTGAGATGCTTTACGCGCTTTTTTTAACCCATATTTTTTTCGTTCTTTAATTCGTGCATCACGTGATAATAAACCAGCTTTTTTTAATATATAACGATTATTTTTATCTAATTTTATTAAGCTACGAGAAATACCCAATAATATTGCATTGGATTGTCCTGTTAAACCACCTCCATTTGTTTTTATTATTATATCATAAATATTTTCTTTATTTAATAATAAAAATATGTTATATATCTTTTTCAAATAGGTTAAATTATTTTGTAAATAAATATAACCAGGTTTACTATTTATTATAAGTTTTCCATTACCTTTTTTAAGAATTATATGTGCAATAGCTTGTTTACAACGACCTATACCATAATATATTATATGTTCCATAATTTAGTATTTATTTTATAAAATTAATAATTTTGGTTTTTGTGCTTTATGAGGATGAAATTTTTTTTTATATACTTTTAAATTATTAAAGATCAATCTTCCAAAACTGTTTTTCGGTAACATTCCTTTAACTGCATTAAATATAATTTTTTCGGGACATTTTTTTTTCATATCTATAAAAGTTGTTATACGCATTCCACCAGGACGTCCGGAATGATTTCTATAAATTATTTTTTTAGCTTTATTTTTACTTATTTTTATTTTTTCAGCATTAATAACAATAATAGAATCTCCTGTCAAAATATAAGGGGTATAAGTTGATTTTTCTTTTCCAATTAATATTTTACTTATTTTACTTGCTAATCTACCTAATGTTTTATTTTCAGCGTCGATTAAATACCAAATTTTTGTTATAGAATTTTGTGAAGGAATAAAAGTATCTTTCATTATGTTTATTTTTTTAATAATTTAATATTTTAAAGAAGGAATATTTATATTATAGGTATTTTTTAAAACTTGATATATTTCATCTGCAGATTTTTTACCAAAATTTTTAATTTTTTTCAATTCTTCTTGAGAATATTCTAATAGTTCATTTAAAGTATCAATTTTAGAACGTTTTAAACAATTATATGTTCTAATAGAAAGATTTAAATCTTCTAAAGAAATTAATTCTTTATCAAAAATAGGTTTTATTAATTTCTTATTTTCAATTTTAAATATTTTTTCATTACTTAAATCAAGAAACCATTTTGTTAATTCTTTAGCGGCTTTCATTAAAGCTTCTTCAGGTGTTAAACTACCATTTGTTGTTATATCTAAGAATAATGATTCTTTTGTATCATTATAACGAAGATATTTATTATTTACTTTAAAATTTACATTTATAACCGGCATAAATACCGCATCAATTTTTAAAAAATTTTTATATTTTTGTTGATTTTGATCTTCTAATTGATAACCTGTACCTGATTCTAAAATAATATCAAATTCTATTTTTTGAGTTGAGATAATAGTTCCAATATACTGATTTGGGTTGATTATTTCGACATTATTATTAAATTGTAAACAGTTTGCTGTTATTATACCTGGCCCTTCAGCATATAATTTACCTGAAATTTTATGTTTTATTTTTGTTTTAAAAATAATTTGTTTTAAATTTAATAAAATTTCTAAAATATCTTCCCTAATACCAGGAATTGTTGTGAACTCATGAGAAGTATTTGGAATTTTAATCGCTGTTATTGTTGTTCCTTCAATATTAGATAAAAGTACACGACGTAAAGCATTTCCAATTGTTAATCCTTGTCCTGTATTTAAATTAGTTAAAACAAAATTACCAATAATATTTCCTGATTCTGTTATGGTTGATTTAATATATTTAATTTTTAATGTCACTCTTTCTCCTATTAAATTTCATTTATACTCTACGTTTTCTAGCTAATCTACAACCATTATGAGGTTCTACAGTAATATCTTTTATTTTTAATACTTTTAAATTACTATTACGAATAGTACGTATAGCTGTTTGACGACCTGGTCCTTTTCCTTTTACTAGAATTTCAACTCTTTTTAAACCAAAACTTAAAGCTTTTATTATTATTTTTTCTGATGCTGTTTGAGAAGCAAATGGTGACCCTTTACGTGTTCCCTTAAAACCTATACTTCCAGCAGAAGCCCATGCTAGTGTATTTCCTTTTATATCTGTAATAGTAATAATAGTATTATTAAAATTTGAAGTTATATGAATTACACCTACAATTACTTTTACTTTTTTTGTATTAGATCTTTTTTCTTTTGTTAACATAACTTTTTAATTAATAAAAATAAGTTTATTTTTTTTTTTTAGTTATTAGAGTTTTTTTTGAACTACGATTTGTTCGTGCATTTGTTCGAGTTCTTTGTCCTCTTAATGGTAGATGTTGTCGATGACGTTTTCCTCTTATACAATTTATTTCTGATAAACGTTTTATATTCAAATTTATTTTACGTCGAAGATCACTTTCGACAATATATTGAGATTCTAAAATATTACGAATAGAACTTATATTTTGATCATTTAAATTATTTGAGCGAATACTAAAAGGAATATTGGCTTTTTGTAAAATATTTTTTGAAGTAATAAGTCCGATGCCATATATTTTTGTTAAAGCATAAGAAATTTGCTTATTTTTTTCTAAATCAATACCTGCTATACGTACCATGTGTTTAATCCTTTATTTATTATTAACCTTGTCGTTGTTTATGTTTAGGACTTTTACAAATAATCCTTAGAATTCCTTTACGTTTTATAACACGACAATCTTTACATATTTTTTTTACTGAAGAGCGAACTTTCATAATTATATAAAATTTTATGGATTTTTAATAGTTCTATAGATTTTAATTGATATAAAATTTGTCTAATGGTAAATTTCGTTCTTTAGCTACATTTGTTAATATTCTAATTTTTTTTAATGCTAAAATTGTTGCACGCGCATTATTCAAAATATTATTAGAACCTAATTGTTTTGCTAAAATATTTTTAATACCGGCTAATTCTAAAACAGTTCTAATAGAACTTCCCGCAATAACACCTGTTCCTTGAGATGCTGGTTTTAAAAATGTTGAACAAGCTCCAAAATTTCCAATAGTTATATGTTTTATTGTTTTTGTTTTTGTTAAAGGAACATTTATAATATTTTTTTTAGCATCCATAATTCCTTTTAAAATCGAGGTACTAACATCTTCAGCTTTACCATGACCAACGCCAACCTTTCCATTTTGATTACCGATTATAACAGTTGCACTAAAACTCAGTTTTTTCCCTCCTTTACATACTTTTGTTACTCTTTTGATTTGAACAACTTTTTCATTCCATTTATAAATATTTTTTGAATCTTTAAATTTTTGCATTATTTTTAAGTTTATAAATTTTTATTTACTTGATTTTCCATTTTTTCGTAAAATAATTTCATTAAAGTAAGAAATTCCTTTTCCTTTATAAGGTTCTGGTTTTCTTATTGCACGAATTTTAGAAGCAAACAGTCCTACTTTTTCTTTATCTGAACTTTTTACAATAATATTTGTGTTTGTTTCTAAAATAATTTCTATATCCTCAGGTATTAATAACTTTATAGGATGACTAAAACCTACATTTAAGATTAAAAATTTATCATTAAGCTGAGCTTTATAACCAACTCCTATCATTTGAAGTTTTTTTTCAAATTTTTTATTAACTCCGATTATCATATTATTTACTAAAGATCTAATTAATCCATATTTCTCAAAAGTACTTTTTATATGTTCATTTTTTTTAATGTAAATTAAATCATCTTTAAAATCAATTCTAATTTCTTTCGGTATTTTTAGTGTTAATGTAGTTTCTTTACCACTAATTTTTATTATATTTTGTTCAATTTCTATATTAATATCTCTTGAGACCTTTATAGGTAATTTTCCAATACGTGACATAATATATTTCTTTTTTTTACTAAAGTATAATATTTATTTTTAATCGATATAACATAATATTTCTCCACCAATTTTATTTTTTAAAGCTGTATGATTAGTCATAACTCCTTTTGAAGTTGAAATTATAGAAATACCGATATTTCCCAGTATCTTGGGCATACCTTTTATATTAGTATATACTCTCAATCCTGGTTTACTTATGCGTTTTAATTCATTAATACTCGATTTTTTATTTTTTCCTACATATTTAAATAAGATATATATTGTTTTTTCTAATTCTATATAGTCTTTTATAAAACCTTCCTCTTTAAAAATTTTAATAATAGCTTTAGACATTTTTGTTAAAGGAACTTCTACAAATTTATGTTTAGCTTTAATCGCATTTTTTATTTTTGTTAATAGACTTGAAATTGTATCATTTATCATTTTTTTTTATTTAATTTTGTAAAAAATTTAATTACGAAATGGTAGATCCATTTTTTTTAATAAAGCTAAACCTTCTATTTGAGTCTTTGCTGTTGTTTTTATTGTTATATTAAATCCTAATATTTGATCAACCTCATCATAATTAATTTCGGGAAATATTAATTGATCATTAATTCCAAAATTATAATTACCTAGTTTATCAAATTTATTCGGGTATAACCCATCAAAATCTCGAAGTCTCGGTAGAGCTAAATTAATTAAACGTTCTAGAAAAGAATACATTTTTTCTTTTCGTAATGTTACTGTTAAACCTAATTGCATATCTTCTCTAAGTTTAAATCCAGCAATTGATTTTTTTGCTTTTGTTATTATAGGTTGTTGACCTGTAATTAAACGAAATTCTTCAATACTTTTTTTAAGAATTTTTGGATTTTGTCCTGCTTTTCCTAATCCCCGGTTGATTTGAATTTTTACAATTTTTGGAATTTGTTCGATATTATTATATTGAAAATTTGTTTTAAAATAAGGGATAACATTTGTTAAATATAATTTTTTAAAATCTTGTATCATTTTTATTTATTTAGATATTATTAGATCTATAAATTTTGTTTATTATAAAATTCATTATATTTATAATAATTTTTGATTTCTCAAAATTTTTCTTATTATTACTTTAAATTTTTGTATCATATTTATTATAATACTTCTAATGCTAATGAAACAATTTTGGTAAAATTTTTATCTCGAATTTCTCTTCCTATAGGGCCAAAAACGCGTGTTCCTCTTGGATTATTTTCTTTATTTATTATTACAGCTGAATTGTCGTTAAACTTAATCGTAAAACCATCTTTTCTACGTAAACTATGACGAGTTCGAACTATTACTGCACGTACAATATCAGATTTTTTAATAGGCATATTTGGAATTGCTTCTTTTACGACTCCTATTAAAACATCTCCAATATTTCCATATTTTTTATTATTTCCCAAAATTTGAATACACATAATTTTACGGGCTCCTGTATTATCGGCTATATTTAAAAAGGTTTGTGATTTAATCATGAGCGTTAATTTATTATTTCTTCTTTTTTTATAATATTTTTCAAAGACCATCTTTTACAACGACTTATTGGTCTAACTTGAAAAATTTCTACATTATCACCTAATTTACATTCATTTTTTTCATCATGTGTCATAAATCGCTTAGTTTTTTTAAGCGTTTTTCGATAAATATCATGTGAATATTTATTTTCTACAGCAACTATAATTGTTTTATTCATCTTACAACTTACAACTATTCCTCTTTTAATTTTTAGCATAATTTTTAATTATTATAAAAAAATTTATTAACATAATTATTATTATTTTGAATTATTAGAAATTGCTTAATTTGTTTTTTTTTAGCGATTTGTCTATTTAATTTAATTTTTTGACATAATACTTTATTAATTTTATAATTTTTAAGTTCGTATAGTATATTATTACTTATCTTTTCGTTTTTATTTATAAATAATCTAAAATTTATTTTTTTTAATTCTTTTTTTATGACCATTATTCTTTTTTTAGGTTACGAAATATAAATTTTGTTTTAATTGGTAATTTATATGCTGCTAAGTTCATAGCTGTTTCGGCAAAATCATGTGATACACCCCCTAATTCAAATAAAATCGTTCCAGGTTTAACAATTGCAACCCAATAATCAACAGCACCCTTTCCAGACCCCATTCGAGATTCTGCCGCTCTTGCTGTTATTGGTTTATCTGGAAATATTTTAATCCAAAGTTTACCTCCTCGTTTTAATGAACGTGTTATTGTTCTTCTTGTTGCTTCAATTTGTTTTGAAGTAATCCATCCTGATTCTAAGGATTGTAAGGCATAGTCACCAAATACTATTTTATTATTACGATTTGCTAATCCTTTTATCGGACGACAATGTTGTTTTTTAAATTTTGTTCTTTTTGGACTAAGCATAAATTCTTATTTATATTTTATTTAAAATTCTTTAATGTTTCGCCTTTAAATAACCAAACTTTTATCCCAAGAATACCATGAATCGTATTAGCTTCTTTTTGACTATAATCAATATCAGCTCGTAAAGTTTGAAGAGGAAGACGTCCTTTTCTAATCCATTTTGTTCGTGCAATATCTGCTCCATTTAATCTTCCTGATATTTGTATTTTAATACCAGGAACTCTTGCTAATGTTACTTTTTCAAGAGCTTTTTTAAGAGCTCTTGTAAAAGTTATTCGTTTTTCTAATTGTTCCACAATAAAATTAGCAATAAATGTGGCATCTGTATTACAATTTTTAATTATATTTATTTTTAATAAAATTATTCTTTTATGTGAAATAATTTTTTCTAAAGATTGATATATTTTTTTTAATTTCAAATGATTTATTTTATTATTATTAGATAATAATTTTTCTGGTCGACAACTTACTATTACTATTTGAATTTTATTTCCACTGCTATTTCTATTTATTTCAATTTTTGAAATTCCTGCTTTGTTATCGTTTGTTTCTAAAAATTTTCTAATACTATTATCTTCTTTTAATAATTCTTTATATAAATCAAATTTTGAAAACCAATTTGATTTAGATTTTTGTGTTATTCCTACTCGAAAACCTAGTGGATTTACTTTTTGTCCCAAAATTAATATCCTTTTTAATAAAAAATATAATAAATAATCTTTTAACTAATAATAATTGTTATATGAGATGTTGGTTTTTTTATTGCATAGGTCTGTCCTTTTGCACGTGGTCTTAAACGATGTAAACTAGGACCTTGATTTGCAAATGCTTTTGAAATTATTAATTTTTCTTTTTTTAAATTCAAATTATGTTCTACATTAGCTACTGCCGAAGATACTAATTTCCAAATTGGACTACATGCCCTATATGGCATAAATTCTAATAACATAAGAGCTTCTCTATACGTTTTCCCCCGAATTTGATTTAAAATACGATTTATTTTTCTAGGTGAGATGTGAATATATTTAGCAATTACTCTTACCTGAGGCTTTTTATTGTTAATCATAAATTTTCATAAAATATTAATGACGTGCTTTTTTATCAGTTTTTTTATTATGTGAACGAAATATTCGTGTAGGGGCAAATTCACCTAATTTATGCCCTATTATTTGTTCAGTGATAAAAATTGGAATATGTTGTTTTCCATTATAAACAGAAATTGTGTGTCCTAGCATTATGGGTAATATTGTAGATGAACGTGACCAAGTTTTAATAATAAATTTTTGATTATTTTCACTCATCTTTTTTATTTTTTCTAATAAATGATACGCAACAAAAGGACCTTTATATAATGATCTTACCATATTTATTTTTTTCTTCTTATAATATAAATATCACTATTTTTATTTTTTTTTCTTGTTTTAAAACCTAATGCAGGTTTACCCCAAGGTGTTATAGGACGTTTTCTACCAATCGGAGAACGTCCTTCTCCTCCTCCATGAGGATGATCACAAGGATTCATGGTAACACCTCGCACATGTGGGCGTTTGCCTAACCAACGTGTTCGTCCTGCTTTTCCTATTAGTAAGTTATTAAAGTCTTTATTACCTAGTACTCCAATAGTTGCAGTGCATTCTTTTAATACTAATCTTATTTCTTTTGAAGGTAAACGTAATGTTATATAATCACCTTCTTTTGCTAAAATTTTAGCTCGTGTTCCGGCTGAACGCACAATTTGTCCACCTTTATTAGGTGTTAATTCTATGTTATGCACATCAATACCTAATGGTATATTCGATAAATTTAAACAATTTCCAATTTGAATTTTAGAATTTATACCAGAGGATATAATACTATTTATTTTTAAATTTTGAGGATATAAAATATATCTTTTTTCACCATCTTCATATTTTATAAGAGCAATACGTACATTTCTATTTGGATCATACTCAATATTGGTTACTTTACCAAGTATATTACAATTATTTCTTTTAAAATCTATTATTCTATAAAGTTTTTTATGCCCACCACCACGATGTCTAATTGTTATGCGACCTTGATTATTTCGTCCAGAAAAATTTGTATTTTTTACTATTAGTGATTTTTCTGGCTTATTTTTTGTAATTTCATTGAATAAGGATACACTTCGATTTCTTGTTCCTGGAGTATTTGGTTTTAAAATACGTATAACCATACAATTTTTTTTATTTTTATTACATTTCAGGAAATAAATTAATAATATCTTTAGAATTTACAGTTATTAAAGCTTTTTTATACTTTTTATTATATTTTAATAATTTATTTTGTTTTTTATACATTTTAAGAGTATTGATTTTTCTAATATTAACATTAAATAAATATTCAATTATTTTTTTAATTGTAAATTTATTTGCTCGTTTATCAACAATAAAAGTGTATCTATTCTGTTTAAATAAACGAGTCGCTTTATCATTTAAAATAGGATATTTTATAATATTTAATATATTATTTAGATTTTTGAGTATAAAATCATTATTTTTTTTCACAAGATATTTCCTTTATTATTTTTAATACTATTCTTTTAATAAAATTTTTATAAGTTAGTATACTTTAAATTATTTACTATATTAAATTAGAAATTATTTAGATTTAATTTAAATATTTTTTGTAGTTTATATATCACATTTTTTTGATTAAATATTTTTAGTTGGTTTTATTATAAGTAAATTACCGGGTTTTCCAGGTATTGAACCTTTTATAATTAAAATATTTTCTTTTATATTAACTTTTAATATTTCTAAATTTGATATAGTAATTTGTTTTCCTCCCATTCGACCTGCCATTTTTTTACCTGGAAAAACACGTCCTGGTGTTGAACCTTGACCAATAGAACCAGGTGCACGATGATTTTTTGAACCATGACTCATAGGACCACGTTTAAAATTATGACGTTTTTGATTCCCTGTAAACCCTTTACCTATAGATTTCCCTGTGATATCTACGAATTCTCCTTCTTTAAAATCTAAAACATTAATTAAATTTCCAAGTTTAAAATCTTCTGTTGTAATAACAGGGTATTCTTTTAAATACTTTAGAAATTTAGAATTAATTTTTTTTAAATGTCCAATTTCAGGCTTATTTAATTTTTTTTTATCTAATTCATGATATCCTATTTGTATTGAATTATAGCCATGTTTTTCTAATGTTTTTATTTGTGTTATAAAACAAGGTCCTGCTTTTATTATTGTTATAGGAATTGCATCACCATTTTCTGTAAAAATTTGGCTCATTCCAACTTTATTTCCAATTATACCTAACACAAAAATTTCTCCCTTTATTTTTTATTTAATTTTTAAATTTTTTAGCATCTTTTCTTATATATCTTCTGAAATTTTACTTATATTTTTGATAGGTGTAATATAAACTTTAATAGTTTTATTTATATTTTTATTATTAACATTATTTCATTTATTGTACAAATTTAAACACTAGACAAAATATTTAATTTAGTATATAATTATTTTGTGGAAATTTAAAATATTAATTTTTATTATCAATAAACATTTAGGAAATTTATAGAGAGTTTGATCCTGGCTCAGGATGAACGCTGGCGATATGCTTAACACATGCAAGTTGTACGGAAACTTTTTAAGTTTTAGTAGCGGACGGGTGAGTAACACGTGAGAATTTACCTTTAGGAGGAGAACAACAATTAGAAATGATTGCTAATGCTCCATATGCTTTTATAGTGAAATGAATTATTGTTTGCCTAAAGAAAAGCTCGCGTCTGATTAGCTAGTTGGTAAGGTAATAGCTTACCAAGGCGACGATCAGTAGTTGGTTTGAGAGGATGATCAGCCACATTGGAACTGAGATACGGTCCAGACTCCTACGGGAGGCAGCAGTGGGGAATTTTTTGCAATGGGCGCAAGCCTGACAGAGCAATATCGCGTGAGGGATGAAGGCTCGTGGGTTGTAAACCTCTTTTTTCAAGGAGGAAGATCTGACGTGTACTTGAAGAATAAGCATCGGCTAACTCCGTGCCAGCAGCCGCGGTAAGACGGAGGATGCAAGTGTTATCCGGAATTATTGGGCGTAAAGCGTCTGTAGGTGGTTTTATAAGTCTATTGTTAAATCTTGAAGCTTAACTTCAAAAAAGCAATAGAAACTATTAGACTTGAGTATGGTAGAGATAAAAGGAATTTCCAGTGAAGCGGTGAAATGCGTAGATATTGGAAAGAACACCGATGGCGAAGGCATTTTATTGGGCCATATCTGACACTCAGAGACGAAAGCTAGGGGAGCAAATGGGATTAGATACCCCAGTAGTCCTAGCAGTAAACTATGGATACTAGATGTTGCCCGAAACAACTCGTGCAGTGTTACAGCTAACGCATTAAGTATCCCGCCTGGGAAGTATGCTTGCAAAAGTTAAACTCAAAGGAATTGACGGGGGCCCGCACAAGCGGTGGAGCATGTGGTTTAATTCGATGCAACGCGAAGAACCTTACCAGGGTTTGACATGACATGAATTTTTTGAAAAAAAAAGTGCCATAACGGAACATGTACACAGGTGGTGCATGGCTGTCGTCAGCTCGTGTCGTGAGATGTTGGGTTAAGTCCCGCAACGAGCGTAACCCTTATTTTTAGTTATTTTTCTAAAAAAACTGCCAGTTATAGACTGGAGGAAGGTGAGGATGACGTCAAGTCAGCATGCCCCTTAAACCCTGGGCTACACACGTGCTACATTGGGTAAAACAATAAGTCGCAAACTTGTAAAGGTAAGCTAATCTAAAAATTTACTCTAAGTTCAGATTGTAGGCTGTAACTCGCCTATATGAAGTTGGAATCGCTAGTAATCGCTGGTCAGCTATACAGCGGTGAATCCGTTCCCGGGCCTTGTACACACCGCCCGTCACACCATGGAAGTCAGTTATATTTTAAGTTAATATTCTAACCTTTTGGAGGGATACTACCACGATAGAATTGGTAACTAGGGTGAAGTCGTAACAAGGTAGCCCTACTGGAAGGTGGGGCTGGATCATCTCCTTTTAAGAAAAAAGATTAAGTTGTTATTTATGTTTATTATTTCTATTAGAAAAATAAACAATTTCATAAAATCATTTATTTAATACAAAAATTTTAAGTTAAAAAATGGGGCTATTAGCTCAGTTGGTTAGAGCACACCCCTGATAAGAGTGAGGTCTCTGGTTCGAATCCAGAATAGCCCAGGGGGGTATAGCTCAGTAGGTAGAGCGCTGCTTTTGCACGGCAGATGTCAGCGGTTCAAGTCCGCTTATCTCCACAGCTAAAAATTGATATTTGTTAATTTTAAGTAATTAAGGGCGTACGGTGGATACCTTGGTATTCAGAAGCGATGAAGGACGTTGTTATATACGATAAATTTCGGGGAGCTAAAAAACAAGCATGGATCCGGAAGTTTCCGAATGAGGTAACTCCAAGAACTTCTTATTGAATTTATAGATAAGAAAGAGTAAACGCAGGGAATTGAAACATCTTAGTACCTGTAGGAAAAAAAAGTAAAAACGATTCTCTTAGTAGCGGTGAGCGAAACGGGAATAGCCTAAACCAATTATATATTATTGGGGTTGTAGGACAATATAATAAAATTATTTTTAATTAGATGAAATATTTTGAATAATATACCAAAGAAAGTGAAAGTCTTTTAATCAAAAATTAAAATATATAAATAAATTTTTATTGTATCCTAAGTAGCAGGAAGCACGTGTAATTTCCTGTGAATTAGCGAGGACCACCTCGTAAGGCTAAATATTTCTGAATAACCGATAGTGAAATAGTACCGTGAGGGAAAGGTGAAAAGAACCCCTGGAGGGGAGTGAAATAGAACATGAAACCGTATGCCTACAAGCAGTAGAAGAATGATTTAACGTTTAACTGCGTTCCTGTTGAAGAATGAGCCGGCGACTTATAGAGAATGGCTTGGTTAAATTTGTAAATAATGTAGCCTTAGCGAAAGCGAGTCTGAAAAGGGCTTTTGTCATTTTTTATAGACCCGAACCCGGATGATCTAACCATGACCAGGATGAAGCTTAGGTGATACTAAATGGAGGTCCGAACCGACTGATGTTGAAAAATCAGCGGATGAGTTGTGGTTAGTGGTGAAATGCCAATCGAATTCGGAGCTAGCTGGTTCTCCCCGAAATGTGTTTAGGCGCAGCAATTAATGTTATAATTTAGGGGTAAAGCACTGTTTCGTTGCGGGCCTATAAAAAGGTACTAAATCGAGGCAAACTATGAATACTAAATGAATAATTAATTAGTAAGACTATGGGGGATAAGCTTCATTGTCAAGAGGGAAACAGCCCAGACCACCAGATAAGGCCCCAAAATAATTACTAAGTGATAAAGGATGTAAAAATGCGTTCACAACCAGGAGATTTGCTTAGAAGCAGCAATTCTTTAAAGAGTGCGTAATAGCTCACTGGTCGAGTAGATTTGCGCCGAAAATGAATGGGACTAAGTAATTTGCCGAAGCTGTGGGATTATATAATCGGTAGGGGAGCGTTCTGTTATAGTTTGAAGCATTAACGTAAGTAAATGTGGACAAAACAGAAGTGAGAATGTCGGCTTGAGTAGCGAAAACATTGGTGAGAATCCAATGCCCCGAAAATCTAAAGTTTCCTCCGGAAGGTTCGTCCGCGGAGGGTAAGTCAGGGCCTAAAATGAGGCCAAAAGGCGTAATTGATGGATAACAGGTTAATATTCCTGTACTATTTTTTATTGAGAACGAAAAACGAAGAAGGCTATATTGACCGAATAGTGGTTATAGGTTTAAATATTCAAAGTATAAAAGAATAGAGAAAATATTCGAAGCTGAGATATAAATACGAAATGCTAAGGCATAAAAGCAATAGATTGTCATACTTCCAAGAAAAATTCGAATTCTCCTAAATAAAAAATACCTGTACTCTAAACTGACACAGGTGGATAAGTAGAAAATACTAAGGGGCGCGAGATAACTCTCTCTAAGGAACTCGGCAAAATAACCCCGTAACTTCGGGAAAAGGGGTACCTTTTAAGGTTTCAATTACTAGGTCCAAGCGACTGTTTATCAAAAACACAGGTTTCCGCTAAGTTGTAAAACGATGTATGGGAGCTGACGCCTGCCCAGTGCCGGAAGGTTAATGAAGTAAGTAAAATGCTTATAACTGAAGCCCCGGTGAACGGCGGCCGTAACTATAACGGTCCTAAGGTAGCGAAATTCCTTGTCGGGTAAGTTCCGACCCGCACGAAAGGCGTAACGATTTGGACACTGTCTCAGAGAGGGACTCGGCGAAATAGACATGTCTGTGAAGATGCGGACTACCTGCACCAGGACAGAAAGACCCTATGAAGCTTTACTGTAACTTGTGATTGACTTCGAGTTTTATATGTGCAGTATAAGTGGGAGGCTAAGAAAATAATCTTGTGGGATTATTTGAGCCATTAGTGAGATACCACTCTTATAAAGCTAGAATTCTAACCTTAATCCGTTAACCGGTTAAGGAACATTCTCTGGTAGACAGTTTGACTGGGGCGGTCGCCTCCTAAAAAGTAACGGAGGCGCACAAAGATTTTCTCAGATCGGTCAGAAATCGATTGTAGAGCGTAAAGGTATAAGAAAGTTTGACTGCGAGACCTACAAGTCGAGCAGAGACGAAAGTCGGTCTTAGTGATCTGACGGTTTCAAGTGGAAGAACCGTCACTCAACGGATAAAAGTTACTCTAGGGATAACAGGCTGATCTCCCCCAAGAGTTCA
>Ga0181569_10000798_pt1 | contig 24364 bp, 23 predicted proteins | sample 101ome_19_FD_132452 | JGI IMG/M metagenome (GOLD analysis project Ga0181569, IMG submission 132452) | Coastal salt marsh microbial communities from the Groves Creek Marsh, Skidaway Island, Georgia - 101405AT metaG (megahit assembly) | ecosystem: Environmental > Aquatic > Marine > Intertidal...
AGCTGCCCCGGCTTTCATTCCTTTTCCGTCGGGGCCATGGCAGGCAACGCAGGTCTGGTAGGTCTGCTTTCCGAGTTCGAGAATCGAATTGTTCTGTGCGAAAAGCTCCTGACCAAAAGGGGCAAGAGCGAGGGCGAGAAGAAAAAAGCGCGTCATGGTTTTCGAAGAGTTGCCGAGACTAGAGGAAAAGTATCGGTACGTCAAAGGGGGCATTCGGGACGCAAAGGCGCGGGAGACAGGCATACTCCTGCGCGAAATTCCAAGCTTTGACTCCTGCAACAGGGACGGGCCTATTTCGTTTTCAGGATATCCTGGAGCCATGTCTTCAGCGAATCCTCGTAGTCAAGTGGCGTGGCGTGCTCGGATATTTTGGGGTAGACCTTGTGATGGACCTTGGCGCCGGGACGTCCTGCGTCGCTCGCGTATTCCCTGGTCAGAGAAACGTTTCCATAGGATTCGTTATCGCCGACGAGGCAATAGTAAACCTGCCGACGGTATCGAGACGATGACCAAGTCGGGTCGTCTGGATTGTCTTTTTTTCCTCCCGGTGACATGACGATGGCTCCGCAGTAGGTCTCGGGATAATTCGTGGCAAGGTCTCCCGCGACTTTGGCGCCTTGGGAAAAGCCGAACAGAATATGTCTTGATGATTTCAGTTTCAGCTGGTCGGCATTTGCGCTCAAAACAGCCCTGATATAGTCTCGGTCCATTTCCGCGCCTTCGGCCCATTCCCAGGTATTTTCCTCCATCTTTCCCGTCGCACTGATCCCTGCGACTGCGATGCCGAGGTCATTTGCGATCTGCTGGAATATTTTCTGGTCCTTGATCACATGGCTGGGATTCCAGCCGTAGCCGTGAAGCCAGATGGCTGCGAGAAGAGGCTTTTCCGTGTCGTGACCATCGGGAAGGATGGCGTGAAAGGCATCTTCCGTGGCAGGGACGGTTTGAATGGTTGCGAGACCTGCTTTTTCTTCCTCGATCGACTTGTGGGCGAAAAAATGGGAGTTCCGATAATGAAAAGGAAAAACAAGATTGCCAACACCGTCAAGGTATTGACGAAATGGCAAAGGATGACGCCCGCCACCGCTAATCCTTTTCCGGCGACATAGGAATCTTTCTTCATTCTTCGTAAGGCGGTATGCCCGAGAATGGCTCTGGGGATAACGGTCCAAAATGAGAAATCCGGGAACGAAGGACAAGATGCCCAGGACAAGAGATGCAACTGCCGTGCCGCCGGTTTGGGGGGGCGTAAGGTGGCTGTTGTGGCGGCAGCAAGGCGGGCGAGTCCATTGGAGGATCGTAATCTTCTCACATGGAGTCGTTCAATGTCAGCATGAAAGTCGGAGATGGAGCATTTGTGAATAATGCGATCGTCGAAAAGAAATGTCGCGCGGTTGGGAATTCGCGACGATTGTAGAGGAAGATACTCTCATGACCCCATTCATCCGGCATTTTTCAATCCTGCTCAGTGTGGTGTTTCTTTCCGTGGCAACCTCGCATGGTCAGGATGGCGATCCAGCAGTACCGACAGAAAGCTCCGCGTGGACGACGGATTACAAGACCGCTGTTCTGCAGGCAAAAAAGGAAAACAAGAACCTTCTACTTCTTTTCACCGGAAAGGAATGGATCGAGATCTGTAAGGAATTCGATAGAGAAATCGCCAGCGCCGCAGACTTTACCAAGCCCGTTTCGGAGAGATTTCTCCTCGTGGAACTGAATTACCCGAAAGACAACCGCTTGCCGGAAGATAAGGCCGTCCAGAATCAGTTGCTTCGCGACGCCTATCGCATTCGTGGATTTCCTACTGTGGTTTTGACGCAGCCCGATGGTCGACCATTCGGCATCAACGGCTACCAGCCGATTGAGCCTGGCGAATATGCCAAGCAAATTCTGGAAATCGAAAAGGTTGGCATGGCGAAAGCGGCCACACGCCGGGAGGCAAAGGACTTGGAGGGGCTCGCACGAGCTAAAAAGCTGATCGAAGGAATTCCCAGCCTTCCCGGCAATTTATCGGCAAGGTATTACATGGGTGAAATGGCAGAGGTGATCGGGATCGATGAAAAGCAAGAAATCGAGCAGACGACCGCGTTTCGCCGGCTCATTGCAGATGTGCAATACAGTGCCGAAATGCAAAAGCTCGCTAAAAATGTCGAGTGGAGCAAAATGCTCGAACTCACTGACAAATACATCAAGGACCACAAGCTGGAAGGCATGGTCTTGCAAAAGGCAATGCTCAACAAGGCTGGCGTCTACAGCAGTATGAACAACCGCGCTTCCGAGATCGAAACGCTGCTCGCAATCGTGAAGTTGGATGAAAACTCGCCATACGGTCAGGAGGCACAGAAGCAACTGGACCGACTTCGTGCTGACAAGCTGGAGCAGCAATTGGCAGAGTAGAGTGATCGGCAGATCGTCCCTATTACCGCCGAATGCAGCGGTCCCCGGGCTTTTCATTTCGGGAAAGTGTAGTAATTTTAATAGTTCACTTCACCCCTTCCTGTCATGAAACTTTTTTTTCGTCTTTCCCGGTCGCTTCGCTGCGCGTTCTTTCTTACGTTGGCGACCATCATTCCACTTTTCACGACGCAATGCCGAACAACGGCGGGGAGCTACAAGGATATCGGCTACGATGCCGAGACGCTGAAGACTCCGCCAGGACATAACCTGGAAAAGAAGGACTATCCTTTTGACGATAGCGGCAACTACCGCAAAGATTGGGTCAAAAGCAAGGCTCGCGGGAAGACACGGGCCGCGACTGGAGCTCCGCCTGAACCAACCGTGCCAAGTGCTTCGGGGACGGAAGCGTCCATGCAGGTAGCTTCAGTCAATACGACAGGATCACCCAGCTACTATGGACCTTCAGGTGTCGGTAGAGCTGCTGTGGCAACTTCGGCACCGCCTGCGGTTACCCCGGCGTCACCGCCTCCGCAGTATCACAAGGTTGTTTCGGGTGATACCTTGTTTTCTCTCGCTGGGCGATACCAGACATCAGTTGATGATCTGAAACGCGTCAATGGGCTCACCAGCGACACGATTCGGCTTGGGCAGAGCTTGCGGATTCCCTGAGGAAAGTGAGAGCAAGAGCGTGAAGATGAACGTTTTGTCATCTTCGTCATCCCACCCTTGTTATGATAGAAGATGAAAGTGCTTTCATCACGAATGCAAGACTCTCTCTACTTTTTGTTGTCGCCTTGATCGGCGGAATTTTCCTCTCCACTGCAGGTGGTCAGGGGAAAGGCCGACCTCCTGAAGGTCCCGGTGGACCCGGCGGCCCGGGAGGGCGGGAACACACCGCGACGGAAGCGCAGGAATTGGGTCTGGTTAAAGCAAACCGAAAGCCACCCGAAGCAACTGAGGTGGAAACTCGAGAGAATGGAGATGTCCGGGAAATCGAATCCAACGGCATGCCGAATCACCTTGTGGGGCGTTTTCCGAACCGAGACAATCCCAATGAAATTCGCGAGCAGGCCCACGACGTTGGCATTCCACTGCTTCCCGAGGAAGCGGAAGAGATCACCTATTTGCACGGACCTCAGGCCGATCGTCGATTCCGCGTTTTCGGAATTACCATCACCACGGTCTCCTGATCGGCCTGATGAAGCGTCTTGGTTTCACGAACGGCGAGCATTCTGCCATCATTGGATGGGCTGCTGACGGATTTCCCATCTACGCCCTTTACGGATACTCAGATCCAATGGAGGCAAGTTCCGCGATTGAAGAAATGAAGACTGGTTATGCCTTGAAGAAAGGAGAGAGGCTCGGTGGACGCAATTCTCCTGATGGAAGCTATGACGGGGCTTTTGCCGAAGATTATGAATACGTCGGAGGCGTTGGTACTTTCGACGAATGCAACGGTCGTTTCTGTGTGAAGCCAGAGTTCCCCAGCGGGACCTATGCTTACTTCATGACGCAAGAATGGCCCGTGATTCCACGAGCGTTTCGTGGAACGCCTGAGCAGTTCAAAACCTTTCGTGGTGGAGAAGGACCGGGTGGGCCGGATCGGAGAGGTGGTCTTCCACGGGGTGGTCCTCCTCCTCGCCAATAGGGCGAGTAAACAGGGGCAGGTGAGGCAACTAACCCTCCTGGGTCTTTGACCGAACACGGTTGAATCACTTCTTATTGAGCTTCTTCTTCAGATCATCCCAGTATTCTTCGCCGGCGATGTAGCCTACGCAGTTTTTCGAGCCGCAATGGCAGGGGTGCTCTTTGTGGTTTTCGAGATCAAAGCCGTAGTTGAAGAACAATTCGGCGTCCTTGGGGATGTCGCGAAGTGACGCGATCCAGATTTTGTCGTCTTCGATGAAGGCCTCGCAGTTGGGATCGCAACTGTGGTTGATGAGGCGTGCTGCGTTTTCAGGAACGTTTCCGTCGATGTCCCAGTCATCGTCGAGAGTGAAGATGTAAACGGCAGCGTCACCGGTGTCCCGGGAGTGATCCATCTGCGCCCAGCCGCGTTCATTGGCTTCATCTTTATCAATTTTTTCCCCAACGGATTCGATAATGTAGGTCCCGGCCGGAATTTTCTTTTTCGCAAAAAGACCTCGCCCGTGGATGCCGGACTGGCGTACTTCGCACCAATCGGAATCGCATCGCTCGCCGGGGAGCAGGGCTGATTTCTTTTTACTCATCCTTTGATTTTGGATGCTTCCACGAAGTTTTGACCTCGACCCATTTTGATTCGGTGTCGGGCCAACCCGTTTCAGAATAGAGCACGCCGGAGAAATACTTGGGTTTTTTGGGGCCAAAATCCGGACGTGTAAATGTGAGGGTAAACTTCCCATCGCCCAGTGTTTTGGAGGCCGTGGCAACGCTGGAGTCGACTTGGAAATCATCGCAGAAGAAATCGATCACAGTGTCGTCACTCCACTTCAAGTTTGGAACAACGACGTCCAGTTCGATTGTATTGGCTTCGGGTGAAGAAACCGAGAAACCCCATCCCTTCGGTGATGGTGGGGGGAGCTGAGATCTAATTTTGGTAAAGCGCTTGCTGATGGTTTCGTCTTTCTCTGCTGTTTCGCCGGCGGGAAGCGTAAGGCTGAGGCGTTCGATGCCGGGGTGGCAGGTTGCGGCGCATGCCATCCACGCGATTTTGGCGCGGATTTCGATTTGTTGACTCACAACCTTTTCGGGAACACGAATCGTGGAAAGGAGCCAGGTTTCGCTTTTAAAGCCGTTCGCCGTGATGCCAACCATGTCGACTTTCACTGGTGCAGGCCATTCAATAGACCCCGGTTCAAAGCCCTCGGGAAGATCCCATTCGATAGTAGGTGCGACGCCGACAATGCCGGGGCCTCGCCAGTAAATGTGGAAGTCAGTATCGGGTTTGAGGACGAGAGCGACGGTGATTTCTTCCCCGGGAACCACTTGATTCACGTCGGTCACGAACTGGATACGTGTTAGGCCGGTCGCCGTTTTGTTTTCCGATTCAGCCGGATGTGCAATCTGCAAAAAAAGCACAAGGCTGAGAACTGTGATGAGCTTTTTCACACAGATAAGTTCGCCCCAGATTGCGGTGGGACTCAACTCTTTATCCTTACCTTTTTACCCACCAACTGCGGCAGTTTTCATCCCTTTCGCCTCGTCAGCTTTGGAAAAAGTAACGCCGACGGTCTTGGAGACACCAAATTCTTCCATGGAGACGCCATACATTACGTCTGCACGGGACATTGTGCGTTTGGAGTGGGTTACGATGACGAACTGGCTGTCGCCGATAAATCGATCAAGCACGCGGATGAAGCGGGAAATGTTGGCTTCGTCGAGCGGAGCGTCCAACTCATCGAGCACACAGAAAGGTGAAGGTTTCACCATGTAGATTCCGAAAAGCAGTGCGACGGCAGTCATGGAGCGCTCGCCACCGGAAAGCAGACTGATGGATTGCAGCTTCTTGCCGGGGGGCTTCGCGATTACGTCGATTCCGCATTCGAGTGGGTCGCCATCGTCCATGAGGACGAGGTCGGCCTTGGCCTTCTCACCAAAGAGTTCTTTAAACATGTCGCGGAAATTCTTCCGGATTTTCTCGAAGGTCTCCGTAAACATCTTGCGGGTATCGCGATTGATCCTCGCGATCATTCGGAGCAATTCCTCCTTGGAATTTTCGAGGTCTTCGAGTTGCTGTACGTTGAAACGATAGTGTTCCTCCAACTCGTCGAATTCTTCGATCGCGTCTATGTTGACTGGCCCCATCGAATCGAGCTTAGTGCGGAGCGTTGTGACGACGCCCTCGACGAAATCCCAATCCGGCTCGGCGGGGTCAGGAATAGATTCCCCGTTTTCATCCGCCCCTCCATCAATCTCAGGGGAGGCGGATGGATCCTCTACGGGAGAGGATTCGGGGGGGGGGATTTGTGCAGAGCGGACGGCTCCGTTTTTCTTTCGTTCTTCGATAGCAATAAGAAGGGCGTGGCTGTCGGGTTCGAAAAATTCGAGTTCGGTGCGATAGCGGTCGCGGCAGACTCGCTCGATATTCTCGATCTTGATATCGAGCTGGGCGATCTTCACCTCTTCTTTTCCTCGCTGCTTGGCGACGTGCTGAACCTCTCCCCGCTTTTGGGTCAGTTCGGATTCTCCTTCTTCGATACGGGCGGAGAATCCCTCACGATCGACTTGAATGCGATCGCGTTCTTCCGTTGCAACGACGGTTTCGGACTCCCATTGCGCGATACTTTCCTGAAGAGATTCATTTTCAAGACGGGCTTGCTCGATCCGCTCGCGATAGCTCTCGATGTCGGTGCGGCAGGTTTCGATTTGTCCATCGAGTTCGCGGAGGCGAGCTACCATAGGCTCGATTTGCTCTTCAAAGTTGCGGCGGGTTCCCTGTTCAACGGCGAGAGAGGTGCGCGCCTCGGTTACTTCTTCGGTGAGTTGTTCCTCGCGCTCCCGTGCTTCTTTTAGTTGATTGACGATGCCTTCGGTTTCTTGGTCGAGTTCTTCTATCCGAATCTGCGAGGTAGTTCTCTCCTCTTCGTTCCGTTGCAGATCGGCAGATACCTTTTCCTTCCGCTCTAATAGATCACGATTTTCCCACTCCAGGCTTTCCACTTTGTTGCGGAGTTGGTTCAGATCTCGTTCCACCAGGGCGAGCTTACCTTCGAGAGTAGATGAAGCGACTTTCTTCTGCTGGAGTCTTTCGCGCGCGTCCTGCAGCGAGTCTTCGAAACTGTCGACTCGCTGATTGAGTTCATCGCGACGCTCCTGACGTGAACTAACCTCAGTGTTGAGCGCTTCGCAGACTTCGCGAAGTTCTTCGATTTCGCTCTGCATCTTGAGAACGGAAACGGAGTCATCGCCGGATCGGCCGCCCTGAACGATTCCGTCGACGGTGACGAATGCCCCGTCGAGCGCTGCAATCGCAAAATCAGGGTGCTTTTTGTGCAGTCGAAGCGCTGTCGGAAGGTCTTCGGCTACGAGCACGTTCTGGAGCAGGCGGCTCATGACGGCTCCAATGTGCCTCTCACATTTCACTAGATCCATGGCCCATCCAATTGAGCCTAATGGAGCACGACGGGAAGGGGAAATGGGATCGGCATCCAGTGCCATCCGAGCGAGAAGGGAAGCCTGCCCGAGACTGTCGTCGCGTAGGGTGCTGACCAGTTTTTCCACTGTATCGAGGTCAGAAACAATCACAGCCTGGAGGCGGCGGCCGAGTGCGGCTTCGATCGCTTCAGTGTATTTGGCATCGACACGAAGATGGCGGGAGAGGGGAGCCTCGATTTTGCCGCGGTATGAGTCGGAGTCGGCCAGATCCTGAACGACGGCACGAGTTCCTTTTTCAAAACCTTCTCCGTCGGCGAGAAGTTGCGCGAGCACATCGAGGCGCGATTGCTTTTCAGCGTGGAGCTTGTGCAAGGCGGCGATATTCTCCTGCATGTCAGCAGCGGCTCGTTTCGCGCGGTGGTATTTTTGATCGAGTTCGGTGAGGTTTTCCTCGAAATTCTCGATGGATTTCTGATGGCCGCCGATGCGTTCCTGCAGTTCAGCAGAATCTTTCTTGCGCGTCCCTTCGCTTTCCTGAAGTCGGGAAATTTCGTCTGTGAGCTGACGCTCTCGCTGTTCGTCGGAAGAAAATTGCTTTTGATTGGTTTCCAGAGTGGCTTCGAGACTGGCGATACGACTTTTGAGCGCGCTCCGCTGTTCCTCCAGTTCGCGCATCCTGCCGTTCAATTCTTCGCGTAGACTCCGAGCATCTTTCGTTTCGGATTCGAGCTCTTTGACTTTGTTCTCCTCAGAGGAAATGCGCTCCTGCACCTCGGCGAGGTGGCGATTGGCGGCTTCGATATCAGCTTGTTGACGGTCGCGTTTTTCAGTCGCCTGAACAATGGTTGATTCGTTCTTCTTAATGAGAAGGCTGTGCTCATGAGTGCGTTCGCCATTGAATTCGATTCGATTCTTTGCACCGGCAATTTCCCCCTCAAGCCGGGCGAGGCGGGAGCGTAGGTCGGTGAGTCGATTTTCGATTTCCTGATATTCGACCCGGGCGGATGCCATTTCGGCCTGGCGCTTTTCAATGGCGTCTTCCAACTCATCCTGCTGGAGACGTAAGGCATTGATGGAGGTATTCATCTCGGATTTCTCCGCGATGAGTTCGCGCCATTGCTTGTGGCTCAGGTGCAGTTCCAGTGTTTTGACATCGTCAAAAAGAGACTGGTAGCGCTTTGCCTTCGAGGCCTGGCGGGAAAGGGAGCGGATCTGGCGCTCGTTCTCAGCAATGACGTCACGGATGCGGACAAGATTGGCTTCCGTGTAGTCGAGCTTGCGGATTGCCTCTTTCTTCTGCGACTTGTATTTCGTGATTCCAGCAGCTTCTTCGAATACAGCACGACGATCTTCGGGTTTCGAGGATAGAAGCATGTCGATCTTTCCCTGCTCCATAATGGAGTAGCTCGTCCGACCGATTCCAGTATCCATCAGTAGATTGTGAATGTCCTTGAGGCGGCAGGGCTGCTTATTGATGAGATATTCGCCTTTTCCATCGCGGTAGACTCGGCGACCGATGGCGACTTCGTCGTATTCTGTATCGAGAATGCCTTCACAGCCCGAGAGGGTCAGTGTGACTTCGGCCATACCGAGCGGCTGACGGCGATCTGTTCCGTTGAAAATGACGTCCGCCATTTCTCCTCCGCGCAAGGCTTTTGCAGAGGTTTCGCCAAGAACCCAGCGCATCCCGTCCACGATATTGGACTTTCCGCAGCCATTAGGCCCGACAATGCCGGTGACTCCTTCGTGGAATTCCAACTTGGTTTTGTCTGCAAACGACTTAAAGCCGTGCATTTCCAGGGATTTCAGGCGCATGTATTTCGTCGAACGTTAAAAATATAATCAATTCCGAGATGTCAATTCTCAGAAATGATAAACTCAGCTGAATAATGAGCCTTTCTGAGGGACTGTCGAGAAAAATTTACGAGAAATTAGATTCGGGAGCCTGCTTTTTTGACTCAACTCTCGATCTTGCCCGTGCATAACTGTTTACAAAATTCCTGATTAATCCCGAAAAAAGACCTAATTTTCTCAAAAATGCGAGTTTCAGAGTGGTTTTTTCAAAATGTAAACTAAAAATTGAAAAAAATTAGCCTTTTTTCTTGCGCGAGTTCTTTTTTGCAATACGTTAGTAAGTAGCTCGGTTGAAAACCGGTTCTTTTTGTAATGGTTTTCCTGAGATCTCTCGACTGAGAGAAACTTTTTTTAATTTGTGCGGAACGGGGCGGCCCGGCCTGAAGGAGGAAAGTCTGGAAGCCGGGCCGTTTTCCTTTTTGGGATTGGTCGGTCGGAAGGCGGCGGAAAAGTTTCGAATTATGGCTGCCTCGAACCTTCGGAAGGAACATAAAGAAAGACGGCGTCGACCATTTCGGATCGACGCCGCCTTATAACCCCTCAACACAAGACATACATCTGGATAGACGATGTCTGTGAGGAGAGTTTAAACGATTTCCACATTGGTTTCAATATAAAAATTATGAAAATTATAATTTAAGCGGAATTTGGGATTAGTAGCCCATTCTATACCTCTTCTCGGGGGTGGCGGGCAGATTCCTAGCTTCGAGGGTAGAGAGAGAAAAATGCTGATAAAGAGAGCCAGATTTTACCGAATCGTGCCATTTAGGGCAGTGATATCTACCTTGCAGGATCAAGGCAGATTCGCCAAATTCGGGGCGTAGTATCGAAATAATTGGTGCGATTCGGGAAATTAGGGGCAATTTTCTTTCGAAAATGTCAACTTTGATGCATAAAGCTACCGGATGCTACGTCGATCTCCACGAGCTACAATCATCCTCCTGATTAGAACAATGAACGACGAAATTTCAATTATTGCACAATTCCTCGAAAGCCTCGGCCCTGAGGTATCTGGTCACTCAGCTACTCCCTTATCTGATGAGCAGATCGAAATGATCAAGCAGTTTGCTGATGGCAAGCTCGACGCAGGCAAGCGAGACGAACTTCTTCCCGAAATTCTCGGCAACGAAAAAGCCCTTCACGAGCTTGTGGCGTTGCTCCAGCCGAAGTCCTTATGACCGGCGCTAGAACCCGCCTCCTGCGAAATCCCGGGTTAGCCCGCGTTGGCGTGGAACTCGAAGAGCATGTCGACTCGTGGATACGATCGAGCAGCCCATCAGATTTGATCGGGCTGTTCGATGCTGTATCGATTGCTCTTCTCAAGGAAGCCTTCGCTCATGTGGGTGGTTGCGAAGGAACCATTTGGCTTGCCGACAGTGATGAGAAAGCCCTCGTCGCAGTCTACAACTCAGGCAATGACGCCGCCTCTCTGATTGGCTTCGAGCAATCGGTTGGGTCCGGTATTATCTCGATGGTCTACTCACAGCAGCAGCCATATTGCGAAAACAACATCGGCGAGAGTAGCGGACACGACGACACGCTCGATCGAAAAATCGAAAAACATACTACGGCGATGATTGCCGTTCCTTTCTACTTCGCTTTCGGCCTTCGCGGAGTGATTTCCTGTGTGCAATTGGCAGAGATGAAAGGCGAGAAGGATGGGTTCAGTTCAGGAGATGTCGAAGTGATCGCGCGTGTTTCCAATGTGATGGAGCGACTCGTGAACGAGACGATCTTTTCCAGCTCTTTGGGATTACGTGATGCCGGATGATTCCCCACATCGCTGGCCCGAACTGTCTAAGGCTCGGGAGGTTCTCGAAAACGCCACTGGCAAAGAAGTCAAGGTGGCGGTTATCGACTCGGGAATTGATGTATCGCACGCTGCCTTGAACGGTGTGGAGCTGGAGGATGATCTGGCGTTTTCCTGCGACGGAGTGAATCTGCGGATCGAAGAGAATCAATCTACCGACGTCTATGGGCATGGGACAGCTGTAGCGAGCTTGCTCCTGGGGGCGGCGCCCGATGTGCGGCTCGGCAGTTTTCGGGCATTGGATTCAAGCAATCATACACGGAGCTTCGTCATCGCGGAATGCGTCAACCAGGCGATTTCGTTGGGTTATCAAGTGATCAATTGCAGCTTCGGTTGCCGTGGTCTCGCCCGATACGTGATGGAATACAAAGAGTGGGTTGATAGAGCTTTCCTCGAAGGGGTGCAAATTGTGGCTGCCTGCAGCAATGTTGATGCGGGTATTCGGGAATGGCCTGCCTATTTCCCCAGCGTGATCAGCGTTCGGGGAATTGATTGCGAACCCGATCAGGTTTTTTCCCGACAAGGGAGAATGGTATCTTTCCTCGCGCGGGGAGAGAGAGTCGAAGTGCCTTGGCTAAATGGGGAAACCAAGACGGAAACTGGGAGTAGCTATGCAGCGCCACTTGTTGCGGGAAAAATTGCTCGTCTTCTTGAGGGCTTTCCCGAAGTCGAACCCGCAGCGGTTAAACCGTTGCTTTCTGTTCTGGCTGGACCTGAACCTGTCGAAAAATAGAACCTCTGGAAAGAGTGTTAATTTTCCGGAAATTCTTGTGGAATAATCTTAAGGAAACTTTATAATTTTCGTAAGATTAACAATCCGTATCTCTTGAGTGATAAACTTCCAGGAAACTTGGCCGAGATTCTTTCGCTTCGTCTTCGCCTACGAAAAGAGTTCCGTTTTTTCCAAAAGGCAGATCAAGTGGTGGCGGAACGAGTTGAGGATTCGCAGCGTTTTTTCGTTCGCCGCTGGCAATACGAAATGTTTCTCCGTTTTGATGGAAAGCGAACCTTTGAAGAAGCGGCCAAAGAAGTGTTTCAGAAAGAGGGCGGAGGTTTTACAGCCGTCGGTTTGCTCAATTTCTATCGCTGGCTCTATCAGGAAAATCTCGTCCTCTGTAAATGCGATTCCGTTGTCGAATTGGTCGGCGATGACGGCGAAACTGGCGCACCAGTCAATTCTCCGAATGTGACTATGGCAGATCAGGGGGGGGCGCCTCGCAATCAAGGGCGTGTCAAACCGCTCTGGAATGCGGTGGATGATATCCTACCTGAAAAACCAGGAATGAAGCAGGCAATCAAGGTAGCGGCGATGGTTGTCTTCGGGCTCTCTGCTCTCCGCCTTGGGTTTGTCACTGCTCCTGTTTTCGAGCCTTCGGTAAATCGACTTTACGCAGAAGTGGGAAAGTTTTTCTACGAGGACACGAGGCAGCCAAACGGCTCGGAGTCGACTCGTAATATTGCGGACTCTTCCAAGAAAGAAGTTCAGTTGGCCGGGCGGGTTGATTCCCCCCAGCCTGCTGCGGTGAAGTCAGCGTCTGAAAACTCCGGCCTCAAAATTCCAGATGTTACTCCAAGGGGATCCACCGAGATCGGTGAGAGCAGCGACAGTTTGGCGGTCAGTATGGCTAAGATTGAGGACCTGCGCCGCCGTATGTCAGAGTGCCGAATTCGCCGTGACGAGTTCTATATTCAAAACAACGAGGCGGGATACCGTCAGGAAGTCGAAAAGATGTCCGCACTGGCCAAGGAAATTGGGGAAATCGAGTCGAAGCTGTAAGCGGCTCAATCTTCTGGCGGGGGATCTGCCAAGCTCTTCTGGATCACTTCGATCGGATAATCAGAGCGCTTGCGTTCTCGAAACACGCTGACAGTGTCGTAGCCGGCTTGTTCCAGGAAGTCGAGGGCTTCGCGAAAACCATCCGAGACTCGACGGGGATTGTGGGAGTCAGAACCAATCACGATAGGAATGTCTCGTTCTGCCATCATCGTGAGCATCTCCGGCCCGGGATTCATTTCAGGTAGGGCCTTTTGTTTTCCTGAAGTGTTGATTTCCATGGCAACACCGGTCTGTTGAATTCGATCCAGTGCATCGCCGATGACGCCCCGCATCGCATCGAAATCCCAATCATCCGGCTTTGCGTTCTTTACCAAATCCGGATGGGAAAGGGCATCGAATAATCCGCTCTCGGCTGATTCGGCAAGGTGCTCAAAATACTGTCGTTGGAAGGCGTGGATATCGCCTCGCCAGAAGTTGTCGAGATATTCAGGGATGTGCCAATGAACGGACCCAAGGATGTAATGAAAATCGGCGCTGGAGTGCAATTTGGTGAGCCACTTCTCCATTCCCGGGAAAAAATCGCTCTCCATCCCAAGTCGAACTTCAAAGCCATCGGGAGCGAGGTTCGTAGCCGAGTTTACGAGTGCTACGTATTCCTCGAATTGCTCCGGAGCCATGCGAACGCGGTGGGAAAAACCGTTAGGCATCGGGCTGTGGCAGGTCATGATGATTCCAGCGAGCCCTACTTCGATCCCGCGCTCCATGTATTCGACAGGATGACCCACCGCATGCTTGCATAGCGGCGTGTGCATATGGCTGTCAAAAAAGAGTGGCGTCGTATCAGGCATGGAAACGCGTTAACTTGCCTCAACTTTCTCTCCGCCCAAACGGTTTTTGGAAATCAATTCGGTTGAACGCACTCAAGCGTTTCGCAATTCTCCCTCAGATGCTTTGGATTGATCGTCCCGACAACGGCCGAAGTAGTTGCCGGGTGGGAAAAGACAAAGCCCAGCGCTTCTGCTACCGGATCTGCTGAAGCGTTTTCGTCTCCCAACCAGCCGCTGCCGAATGTTTTTTTCAGAAAGACAGAGGTGCCCGATTTTTCCGCAGCATCGAGAACGGCTCCTTCCTCGAGGTGCCAGGGATTGTAGGTCACCATGACGGCGTCGAGTCCTAATTCGATGGCGCGAAGGCCTCCCTCGACAGTCTTCGTGGAAATCCCAATCGAACGGACCAATCCCTGTTCCTTCAAATTGAATAGGGTTTCGACTGCACCAGAGTGATCAAGAATCTCCAAGTCCTCGCCTGAGGAGTGTAGAAGAAGGCACTCAACCCTGTTGGTTCTGAGACGCAACAGGGTGCGCTCGACGCTTTCGTTGATGGCACAGGGAGAGAAATCGAAGTGCGATTGACTGTCGTGAAAGTCTTCGCCTGCCTTGGACATGATGACCCAGTCATCCCGTCGCGAACCGAGCAACTTTCCGAGTCGCTCCTCACTGATGCCATAAGCGGGGGCTGTGTCGATGAAGTTGATTCCCAGTTCCTGAGCCATGTCTAACAAAGTCATGATTTCGTCATCGCTCGGCAGATCAAACTGGCTCGGGTATTTCACCTGCTGGTTGCGACCAAATTTCACAGTGCCCAATCCGAGTTGAGAAACGGCAATGTCAGTTGAGTGAATGAGCTTGCATTTCATGGTTCAATGCAGATCCCAAGGCGCTTTGCCGATGGTTGGGCGCGGCAGGGGCAGGGAGATGTTTTCGAGGCGATCTGATGCCGTTGTTTTTTTCAGAACCTGATCTGCCAATTCAGGGGCGAGGGCAAGTTTGGTTGGCCATGCAACAATTACATTCCCGATTTCCTCGCAGTAGGCACCGGGAGGACGGTCGTTGGTTCCCGTGAGGGGTTCCGCGCGATCCACTCGATGAGTGAACCATTCGGCGACTGACAGATCTATCCATGGAAGGTATTCCGCAAAACGCTTTTTACCAAACTCGATTTGCTCCGCCTCGCTCCGATCGACTCCCGCCTGTTCCGCGATATCACCGCCCACATACCAGAGCGTTCGTCCCAGCGAGTCCACATGTGTTGTCACGACGACGGGGGGCTTCGGAGTTGTCCCGACGCAGACGGAGTAAAACGCGGGCAGCTCTGGTTTCCTGATAATCAATTGATGAAGTGGACGTCGCTGCATTCCGGGCTGGCGCATGCCGAGCTGATCGAGAATGGCTCCGTTGCCCGCTCCGGCAGCGAGTAGGTATCGGTTCGCCTGGAGTGCTACTTCGTGCCCGTCCTCATTTTGAATTCGGATCGAAGAAATTCCTTCCCCATCTGATTCGAGTTTCGTGTTTTCCCCCCAGTCGACTTGCCAGGTTTCATCGGATACCCCACACGCCATTTCCCGGATTGTCGAAACAGGATCGACGACCGGTTCTTCGATGCGAAAGAGACTTCCGCGATACTGGTTTGCATCAAACACTTCAGGATATTCCTCCCGAGAAATTCGATCCGATCGACCACGAACCGCTTTGCTACCGAAGAATCCTGCCACTCGACTCACGACGTTGGGAAGACTCCAGAGAATCTGGTGATCGGAGAGTAACTCCGCTCCGCTAAGGTCAACCGGGCCTTCGCCAGCTAATGCAGCAATCCAGCGGGAAGGCATGTCAGCGAGAGCTTCCGATGAGTCAGTCAGCTTTCCGGCAACGGCGTATTTCATCCCACCGTGGATGACGCCCTGGGCGGCGAGAGACTGGCCTTCGCCGAGAGGGGAGTTGGTCAAGACGACAACCGATTGGCCCGAGGCCTTGAGCGCATTTGCTGTCCACAAAGCCGCGACCCCACCTCCGATGATGACGGTGTCGACGGCGGATGTTTGCGTTTCGCTCACGGTAACTCGAGTCCGAAAAACTCAGAAGCGTTTTGATAGCAGATGCGACGAACCATGTCTCCGACAAGTTCCATGTCGCGCGGGATTTCGCCATTTTCTATATCCGTTCCGATCACATTGCAGAGAATGCGGCGGAAGTATTCATGACGGGTAAAAGAAAGGAAGCTACGTGAATCGGTCAGCATGCCATTGAAACGAGAAAGCAGGCTGACGTTGGAGAAGGTGTTAATTTGCCACTCCATGCCTTCCTTGGTATCAAGAAACCACCACGCGGTCCCGAGTTGGAGGCGGCAAGGGGGATCCCCGGGGACTGCTTCGTTGAAATTCCCCAGCATGGCGGCAAGCGCGTAGTTGTCCTTCGGGTTCAGGTTGTAGAGCATGACCTTGGGAAGGTGACCGCGCAGACTCAGGGTGTTGAGATAACGGCGGACGGCACCGGCATGATCTACATCTGCCATGGAGTCGCAACCGACATCGCGTCCGAGAGTTGCGAAAAGCTTTTCGTTGTTATTTCTTTCCGCACCGATGTGAAGTTGCATCGTCCAGCCGCGAGTCTGGTTCAGTTCTCCGAATAAAAGCATCATCCATGCTCCGAAAGCTTCGGTCTCGGCTTCATCTGCTGATGTGCCGGATCGAACTTTGTCAAAAATTGCGGCGGCTTTTTCGTCGGAACATTCCGCATCGAAAATGTGATGGAGTCCATGATCGGAAAGGCGACCTCCCAAGTTATGAAAGAACTCGTGTCTCGCGCGGAGCGCATCGCAAAAGCCGACGAACGATCCGCAGTCAAGCCCGCTCACGTCGGAGAGAGTGTCAGCGTATTGGTTGAAATGTTCGGCATCGTTCACCCAGAGAGCAGCGTCTGGCCGGAAAGTCGGGTAGACTCGGCAATCGATCGTGTCGTCATTGGCGATAGCCTGGTGATGCTCCAGCGAATGCGTCGGATCATCGGTCGTGCAGAGCCCGCGGACTTTGCTTTGCTCAAGCAGTCCGCGACAGGAAAATTTGGGGGTAGCAAGCTTGGCGTTTCCATCTTCCCAAACCTCATCCGCGGTCTGGGTGGAGAAAAGGCCTTCGAAACCGAAGTAGCGGGACAATTCGAGGTGCGTCCAGTGGTGGAGCGCATTGCGAAGTGTGTGTGGCACGGTTTCCGCCCACGCATCAAACTTGTCCCGAGGAGAAGCGTCCCCAGTGATGCGGGCTTCCGGGATTCCATTGGCCCGCATCGCGCGCCATTTGTAGTGATCGCCGGCTAGCCAGATGTCGTAAAGCGTTTCGAAAGATCGATTGGCTGCAATTTCGTCAGGCGGGAGGTGATTGTGAAAATCAAGGATCGGCTCGTCCTTGGCAAAATTGTGGTAGAGCTCCTTGGACGCTTGCGATTGCAGCATGAAGTCGTCGTGGATAAAGGCAGACATAGAGAAATGTGGCGTGGGATCAGAGTTGATCAAGGGGGAGTGGGGAAATTTGCGTAAGACGCAGGTATCCAACATCTCAAACTGGTAAAAGCTTGCGCTTTGCAGTCTACCACCACGCCACGGCACATGTCAGGATGACTGCGCCATAAACCGCACCGGCGATCGCACCGCCTTTGTAGCGGTTTTCTTTTTCCAATACCCAGGCAATCTGGTCGCGCATCAGGTAAGGCATTCCTACCCAGAACATTCCTTTCAGGGCAATCGCGTAGGCGAAAGCGACGAGGAGGAGTCGACTTCGGGGCTCCTGCAAAAAGGCAGAGTCCAGAATCGGTGCCGCTGCCAGAATCATCAGGAATCCCAGGGCACGGACGGCAACAAATTCTTTCACATAGATCACGACCCCGATGCAGACGCCGATAATGATGACCTGCACAGGACGTTCGATCTTGTAAAACTCACCCAGATCCATGCAAGTCCAGATAATGAATCCCCAGGCGAAGCAGAAAACGACGAGCGGAACGCCGATTTTTTCATTGCGAGGATAGGCCTTCAGCCACGGCTTAATCACTTGCGGTTTGAGAAGGGCAAAGCCATGGGAGACAATTAGCCAAAGGCCAATAAAAATCCCCACGGTCTTCAGGGGAATGGGCGGTTCGTATAGCAGATTGTAGATCGCCTGCATAAAAAATGCGGTGTGCCGCCCTTGGTTCGGCGGTCGAGAAGATTCGGAGAAAATCGGCTTATTGCAAGACCGGATCACCGTAGAGAGTGTACCCTGTGCTTTCCTGGATTTTCACGTCGAAAACCTCACCTGACATCCGTTCGGCATCTCCATCGAAAATGACGATACGGTTTGTCCCTGTCCGACCAGTGAGACGTTCTTTGTTGTAGCGGCTCGGACCTTCGCAGAGAACTTCCTGAGTCGTTCCGATGAGGGCTTCGTTCTTTCGTTCGACGATCCCGTTGACCAGTTGGAGTAGATCCTGATTTCGCTCTTCTTTGACCCTCTCAGGGGGTTGGTCATTCATTTCCGCAGCCGGAGTGTCTTTCCGTTGTGAATAGCGAAAGATGTAGGCCTGATCGAATTGCACATGTTCGACAGCCTTTCTTGTCTCGAGGTAGTCTTCCTCTGTCTCGCCAGGAAATCCGACGATGACATCGGTAGAAATCGCAATGCCGGGGCGGGCTTCTTTCATCTTGTCGCAGATGTCGATGAACTTCTGCGCTTTGTAGGGGCGGTGCATGCGCTTCAAGATCCGGTCGGAGCCTGATTGCATCGGGAAATGCACGTGATCGACCAGCTTGGGCAGGTAGGTGAAAGCTTCGATGACATCCTCCTTGTAGCCGATCGGGTGAGGGGAAGTGAAGCGAATGCGCTTGATCTCGTCGATCTCGTGAACCGCTTCCAGCAACTGAACGAAGGGGCTTTTCCCATCGATCTTGGGAAACTCGTGACGCCCGTAGAGATTCACGATCTGGCCTAGTAGAGTGACTTCGCGAACCCCCTGGTCGGCGAGGCGTTTGCACTCGTCAACGATCTCCGGGATCGGCCTGCCTCGTTCCGGTCCGCGAGTGTAGGGGACAATGCAGAAGGTGCATTTCATGTTGCAGCCCTGCATGATGCTGACGAACTCGCTAACATTGTAATCTTTGTCGACGTGGTCGCGGATCGTGTTTTGCGATTCTTCCTCCTCCTCGATGTCGACGATGGGATTTCGGAGGCTGTCCATGCGAGCCTCTTCCTTCGCCTTCATGAGGTCTACGACGTGATCGACGACGCGGTGGTATTTCTGCGTTCCGGCAACGAGATCGACATGCGGCGACTGTTTGAGCAATTCCTCCCCACGGCTCTGCGCCATGCAGCCCATGAATCCGTAGACGATATCGGGATTTCTCTTTCGGTATTTACCGAGATGATTCATCCGCCCAATTGCCTTCTGCTCGGCCTGGTCTCGGACTGAACAGGTATTCATCAGCATGACGTCGGCATTATCAGGCTCACCCGTCATCGTAAAGCCGCGCTCGACGAACATTTGCGCGACTTGCTCTGTGTCGCGCTCGTTCATCTGGCAACCGTATGTTTTGAGATACACTTTCGGCATGGGAATGGCTTCTTTGGAAGGGAAAAGGGGCGGAATCTAGCCGCGAATTGCGGTGGAAACAAGGGGCGGGCGGCCTATTTTCAGAACTTGAGTGAAACCAATCCAGATCTCGCAGCAGAGGAGGAAACCGTTCCGCAAAAAGACGACGGGTAAAGCATGGAAAGACGTCGCGCGGATTGCGGAATCAATCCTGGCCGTATTGATTCCCGTTCTGATTTCGCTCGACCAGAGGGATTTCAATCAATAATCCAGCACCGGATCGGGCTGAACGGCTGGTTCGGGATATTCGAAAGTCTTGCCCTCGAAGTTCCGGATTACGACGCGTTCGCTGTTTTGCTGGAGGACGTAGTCGGGATTGACGGGGACTTTTCCGCCGCCGCCCGGAGCATCAATCACAAATTGGGGAATGGCGTATCCGGTTGTGTGTCCGCGAAGGCCTTCGATGATCTCGATACCTTTCGCGACGGGGGCCTGCAGGTGAGATGATCCCTGGATAAGATCGAGTTGGTAAAGGTAGTAGGGGCGGACTCGACACATCAGAAGTTTGTGAACGAGTGTTTTCATCGTCTCGACATCGTCGTTTACGCCTCGCAGAAAGACTGATTGATTCCCCATCGGAACTCCGTGATTGGCGAGGCGTTCGAGCCCTTCCTTGACCTCGAGTGTCAGTTCGCGCGGGTGATTCACGTGCACGCTGAGAAAAAGGGGATGGTATTTTTGCAACATCTCGCAAAGCTCCGGAGTAATGCGTTGTGGGAGGAAAATGGGCACGCGTGAGCCGATGCGAAGAAATTCGATGTGCTTGATGGAGCGAAGACGCTCGAGGATTTTCTCCAGTTTCTTATCCGAGAAAAGAAGAGGGTCACCGCCGGAGAGTAGGACATCGCGAATTTCTGTATGCTCTTCGAGATAACGAAATGCTGCTTCGTGGTCGGTTTCCAGTTCCTGCTCTCCAGCTCCTGACACCACTCGACTCCGGGTGCAGTAGCGGCAGTAGGCAGCACAGCGATCGGTTACGAGGAAAAGAACGCGGTCAGGGTAACGGTGGACGAGTCCGGGAACAGGCATGGAGTCGTCTTCGCCGCAGGGATCCGCCATTTCGTAGGGCGATGTCCATGTTTCCTCCACCCGGGGAATGACTTGGCGACGAATGGGGCACTCTGGGTCTTCTCGATCAATCAGGTTGAAGAAATGGGGGGTAATTGCCATTGCCAATTTCGTGCCGGACAGCAGCACTCCGCTGCGCTCTTTTTCGCTGAGTTCGAGATGCTCCTCCAGCTGTTCCAGCGTCGTGATCCGATTTTTCAACTGCCAGGTGTGGCTGTTCCACTCATCATCCGATACGCCGCGATCAACCCAATAGGCTGGGGCATAGGAGAGAAACGTCTTTTCTAGGTCGAGAGCGGGATCGTGTTTCATTTGGGAGGCTTTCCGGAGCTGGATATTCCTGTTTGCAGGATTATGGACGCCGGAAAATCTATTTTCCTTACGAAAAGCTCGAACAATACGGTTGCGAGGTACATAGTCAATAGTGTGCCTTTTTTCAGGAATCCGGGATAATATTGCGACAAGTCGTTGATAACTATGCTACAAACAAATAGCGATTTAATAGCAGTTTTTTACGCTAAAGGCGCGCAATCACTTGAAATCACTCCAAATATCGCCTGATTAATAAGACACTCCCTCCAACCGCAATTTGTCCAACCTGCCCTCGATTTTGACCGAGTATTTCAAAATTCTTAAAACCATTTCCAAACCACACTGGTTCGACATTATCACCTTAGTGAAGTGTTCCCAGGGACTGTCGGTTGGTGAACTCTCAGAAGCTTTGGGAATGAGTTACATGGGAGTGAAAAAGCACTGCATCGCGATGCAGAAGCTTGGTTATTTCGACACATGGAGGCGTCCAAAGGATGTGGGGCGACCCGAAAAAACGTATCGTGTCACCGAAAAACTGAATGTGCTTTTTCCCTCCATAGGAAACGATGTGAGTCTTGCCATTCTCGAAGCAGCGACCCAGTTGGAAATCAATGCGGCGGAAAAGCTGCTGTTTGGATTCTTTCGCGGACAGACCGAAAAGTTTGCATTGTCCGTGACTGGTGATTCGGTCCAAGAACGAGCTGAAAATCTGGCAAAAGCGAGGGAGACGATGGGATACTTCTCGCGCTGCCTCTACTCGGAAGAAGACGGACTCTTTATTGAAGAATTCCACAATCCGCTTCAGGCACTGTTCGATGCATATCCTACCTTAGAGCGAATGGAAATTCAGATGTTTGAAAAGCTACTGGGGGCTCGAGTCGAGCGTTCTTTTACCAAGGTCTCGGGACTGACTCGATATCGTTTCTCTCTCTTTCCCAAGTAGCCCCTTTCTTTATCGAGGTAACTCGAATCACCTAAATATGAGCCGCTACGAAAATGAAAAAGTTCTCGTGATTTCACGATCACTTTTCGACGACCTAGGTGCTTTCCAAGGCATCAATCTTGAACCAGAAAAATACCTGCCGAGTATTCTTGATCCGTCGAACAATCACTTTCTCCTTCGTGACGATGCAGAAGAAGATCCCTCTTTTAAGCAGATTATTCCGTATGCCATTTTTCGTTACCAAGATCGTTTTCTCCACTATGTAAGAGGTGGCGGATCAGGTGAAAAGCGCCTCGCATCGAAGGGTTCCATCGGGATTGGTGGGCACATAAACGATACGGATTTCGCCGCCGCTTCCTTGGACAAGGATACCTATACAAATGGAGTAGAACGCGAGATCGATGAAGAGCTTTCCATAACGGATGGACACACGCAGGAGATTCTCGGACTGCTCAATGATGATTCCAATGAGGTGGGGCAGGTCCATCTCGGCGTCGTTCACCTCGTGACTCTCGAAAGTGATCAGGTAGAAGCGGGTGAGGCTGTTATCGAAGACCTTCAGTTCCTTACTCTTGGCGAGTTGCAGGAGAGAAAAGAACAGCTCGAATCCTGGTCTCAGATTTGTGTCGATGGTTTGTCCGAACTTTGGCGGGACAAGTGACAGAAATTGATTACGCCCAGCGCGACTCCGATTCCGTAAAAGACTCCCCAGGAGAGCCGCGCTGTTGTGCGGATGGTTTGTGGTGACAACTTCAACTCAATGCCTGCGGGCCCTCGGTTCTGCAGACTGTCGTAGGCAAAGCTGCCCAGATAGTAACCGATAGTGTGATAGAGAAACAGGATGGCAACTCCAGAAAGGATAGGAAGATCAAGATTCATCCATTTTCGGAGGAGAAGGCCAAAAGCAATGAGGCCTATCAATGATCCCACGACTTCTCCTATCGTTCTGGGAATGGTAAACCACGCGACTGACCAGATTACCGCATAGATGAGGTATCCAACGGCAAAAGCAATACAGAATTGAAATCTCGACTTTCCCGAGAAGCCAACTGCGGGCAAAAGAGCTGCTCCTCCAACGCCGAGAAATACTATTGCACATCCTGCATACATGAGTGGTTCAGAGGGGAAAAGCGAACTCCCAAAAGCCCAAACCGAAAAAGACAATACGGCGACCAGGGAAAAAAGTGTGGCCGAAATCAGTTCTCGAACGTTCATTACTTAGTTGCTTACGACAAACCCTCCGAAAATACAGTAGAGATTTACGAGATGTTTTTCCCCACATTACCTCTTGCACCAGAAGTTAGGGTGGGCTTAATACGTGCGGTGTTCCCAATATGTGAAATTATGGCTAAAAGATACGATCAAAAAACTAAGGATGAGGTAGTGGCCTTCATTCAGAAATACAACGACGAGAACGGCCGTGGTGGGCAAAGCGCTGCTGCAAAGAAATACAAGCTGAATCCAATCACGGTTCGTTCGTGGATGGAAAAGGCGGGTGTCGCAACTCCCGGCAAGTCCAGTAAGAGGAAAAAGAGGGCCGGACGTAAGGCTAGAGCTACACCAGCTCGCAATGCTTCTGCACCAAAGAGCACCAGTGCGGCATTGAAGAGGATGGTGAAACTGCAAGAGCAGATCGAGGCATTGCAGGCGGAATACGACTCGCTGAAATCGACTCTCTAAGAATCAAATTCCGTCAGGAATGAAGACCGTGTCGGGGAAACCCGTCACGGTTTTTTTTGGAGGGCATCATTTTCCTGGGCACGTTTCTGAACGAGTGCTTGCCAAAGCGGGGAAACCGTCCTCTTTTCGGTTGCATGAGAATAGGACTTTTGAATGGCGGAGGCGATTGCCCCGGACTAAATGCAGTTACTCATGGGGTTGTTGGTGCTGCTGCTCAACTGGGCTGGGAAGTGGTTGGATTCAAGGAAGGTTATGAAGGTCTTCTTTCTCCTGTGAATTGCAAAATTCTGAAGCGCTCAAAAACGGAAGGTATCCTTAAGTTAGGTGGAACCATTTTGGGGACGTCGAATCGGGGGCGTTTTTCATCCAAAGTTGGAGAAGGCGGTGTTCGGAAGATTCCGTCCGAACTCATGGATGAAGCTATCTCAAATCTGCGCGAGCAGGGAGTTCAGGCTCTCGTCTGCGCTGGTGGAGATGGCACTCTCACCACTGCTCTGCAATTTATAGAGGAGGGGTTTCCCGTCGTTGGTGTTCCGAAAACGATCGACAATGATCTTGGCGCGACTGCGATGACTTTCGGTTTTGATTCTGCGACACAGGTTGTTGTCGATGCGCTTGACCGTTTGCAAACCACTGCCGAAAGCCACAAGCGAGTTATGGTACTGGAAGTGATGGGGCGCCACGCTGGGTGGATTGCTCTCTATGGAGGGATTGGCGGAGGAGCTAGTGCGATCCTCATTCCCGAAATCCCGTTTCACTACGACAAAGTCGCCGACATTCTACTGGAGCGGGAGGCTCGTGGATTTGCCAGCTCGCTCGTGGTCGTCGCTGAGGGGGCGTCTCCTTTTGGAGAGGAAAAAGTCTACGAGGAAACAGGAGGCGGTGGAGAAGACCGTCTCGGAGGAGTCGGCGAGCGCGTTGCAAAAAAGCTCGGTGAACTCACTGGGAAAGAGACCCGGTCCACAACGCTTGGCCATCTCCAACGCGGAGGAAGCCCA
>Ga0181569_10000811_pt1 | contig 24213 bp, 17 predicted proteins | sample 101ome_19_FD_132452 | JGI IMG/M metagenome (GOLD analysis project Ga0181569, IMG submission 132452) | Coastal salt marsh microbial communities from the Groves Creek Marsh, Skidaway Island, Georgia - 101405AT metaG (megahit assembly) | ecosystem: Environmental > Aquatic > Marine > Intertidal...
GGGTTGTCAGCGGCTCGCTGGCGCAGCGCGGCAGACACGTGTTCATCCGCAAAAAAACGTGGGAGGTTTGCAGGAACAGAGAGGAATTTCTGTGCGGCTTCAGCGCGATGCGCACCGCTTGAAGCCAGGAACACGACGGCCTTAGCGCCTAGTTGGAAGGCTCCAACCCACGCATCCTGAGATTCATATTCCAGTAATACAACGCGGCCGTCGACTCTGTTCCCCTCGAGCGATGAACCGTCGCCTCCGTATACGAGCGGACCTCCGATGCCATCCTCAGGCAGCGTCGAAGTGCGAATAAGATTGGGCCATACGCCGTGTATTGGGAGTGATTGTCCGTCTAATTCGAGCGTAAACCCATCGTCTATTGGCATCAACAGAGGAAACTCGTGGCGATGGATCTCACCTACGCCCATGCCCAGCAGCTGGCCCTCTATCCAGTCAGCCGCTGCTTCAGCACCCGGATACCCAGTCAGGCGTGAGGCGTGGTTAGACAGCTCATCTATAGAGTTATCCAGCCGGTCTACCAACGTGCTTTCGGCTTGGGCACTGCTACGAGATGCGCATAAAAGCACGACAACGAGCAGCGTTTTTAAGCTTCTAAATGTGTTCAAATAAGACGAACCGTCCAATGCGAGGCTCTTCTCTCAGCAGTCGCTGGGGCCGGTGACTAGCGGCGTTTACAAACGGTAAAATAGGAATCGCTACAAAAGCCCAAGCACTCGTCGCGCTCGGACCGTTTTCCGACGCATGAATAGGAGAAGGCCCCCGAGCGTATATCCCGGGGGCCTCCCATCTAAATCTACATCAAGTATTCGCTCTTAAAACTGGAACTTAAGCGAGAATTGATGCACGCTGTCGAGAATGCCAAACGAGGTAAAGGCATAATCAACCGTGGCATTATAACCACCCATGCCTAGGTTGAGACCCAATCCAGCAGTCAGGCCTTCTTCCGTGCGCGATGCACCAAATGCCGTGCCGTCCACCTCGTCGATTTTCTCATCCTCTGATCCCTGGTAATTAAACTTATAGCCAGAGCGCAGCTGAAGCATATCGAGCAGTTGGACTTCGACCGCGGTGTAGAGCAGCTGCTCACCGTCCTGCGGCTTCGTCGCGTCCGCCAACAGCGTAACCTGCATGCCATCGTCGCGATTCTGCAGCAAATCAGCAGCTGCACCAATGCTGAAGATCAGCGGTAGCGGCGCACCAATGTCGTAAAACGTCAGATCACTGCCCAAGTTATTGATACGTGCACCAATGCGCATGCCACTTCTGACGCGGTAAATCGCGCCAAAATCCGCGGCGTATGCCGTAGCGCTGACGCCGTCAATCGCCTGGCGGATAATCTTACCGGTCATGCCCATATCGAGCCGATCGGTAATATGACGACTCCACGTGACGCCGATAGCCAGGTCGCGATAGGAATAGCTACCCGACGTCTCGGTATCATTGGGATCAAAGGTCCCAGCATCGAGAACAAACTGCGGCACCGCATCGCGATCGGCCGCGATATCGCTCAGTCCGAGCGTTACAACGCCAATCCCCAGCGTACCCATATCGCCCATATCACGCGCATAGCCTACCGCCTGATGCGACAGATCGGCGATCCACTGATTGTGCGAAAGTAGGATCTCAGCTTTGCCACCGCTCATCGCGGTACCAGCTGGATTCCAAAACATCTGATTTACATCACCCGTTACCGTAGTGTAGGCCGAACCCAAAGCCACGGCGCGTGCTCCAACGCCCACCTTGAGAAAAGCCGCACCCGTGAGACCGGATTTACCCACTCCAGCTTCGGATGGCTGGGCAGCCACGAGCACGGCCATACCCAGCACTGCGATCATTTTTAAAGCTTTCATATGATAAGCCTCCATTTACAAGATCGATTCAGCGTAGGATGGCGAAGTGCCCGGTCTGCGAACCACCCGGATACTCGGCCACGTAAATATATAGACCACTTGCAACCTCGATGCCATCCTTGGAAAACATATCCCAGAATAGCGTGCCGTCATAGGCATTCGTGCCATTGAAACGCAAGACGTCGACAACCTGACCTGCAACGTCGAAGATCGTAACCTTCGTGCCAGTAGGCAGGTTAATAAAGAGCATCTTGTGTTCCGTGCCCGTATCGTGCAGAGCGCCCTTTTTATAGGGGTTCGGCACTACGCGAACAGAGAGGTTTCCATTGGCCAATTCCGCAGAATCGACGAGGGGCGACTTGAGGATAAACGCTGCCCCAATGTCTTTCTGACCCTGCAAATCTCCGGGAAAGAAAGACGAAGCCGTCGCATAGTGGTATGTGCCCTTCCACAAACCGTCACGCCCGTTAAAGTTGTGACGATGCGTTTCAAGACCGTTAAACGCCTGACCGTTAATTGAGCCAGGATCGTTATTATAGGCCGCCACGTAGTAGTAGTAGGTGAAGCCGAATGTGACCAAGTCACTTGCGTCTTCAAACTTATACTTATACGTGCCGCTGTCTTCTCCGTCGTTCAGGTAGTTCCCCAACTCACTGGCGGGAACGTGCTTGATTAGGCGATAGGGACCCCATGCTGCGGGCTCCTGCGGCTTGTAGGACGCAGAGCTGATATTCGGATTGTTATCCTTTCCAAGTGCCGCCAATTCGGCATCGGTCGGATTTTCCGTTGTCTGCTCGTGATAGCGATCCACCACGCGAATACCCACCTGCTGTGAGTCTACGCGGGGAAAGAGCGCAGAACGATAGACTTTGTAGCCGGCAAAGTTAGGATCGTCCTCGGCCCGATCATCCCACTTGATATCGATCTTGACGTTCGTATTCGGCGCAATCACCATATTCGGCGTCGGCGGCGGCGACGGCACCTGAAAGTCGTTATCGTACACCCACTGAGCCGTCTGACGCGCAGCACGGGCACCCTGTAGGCGAAAACCTCCATACTCGACGAGCACTAAGTTAATCGTCTCGCCAACTTCCAGGTCGAATGGACCGATCCCCACAAGCAGCTGTCCATCAAAGCCGTGCGCAATCGTATAGCCATTTGTCCAAGCCCAATCGGGCTGGTCTGCCAGGCTCTTACTCGCATCGACTTCCCAGTTCTGCACGAAGGTGTCATTATACTTCATATCACCCCGCGGCTGGCCGCGTTCGCCTTCCGGACGAACGGCGTTGATAAACGAAAGTGGATCGCCAGGCACGATATCTGGATGATCGGGATCAAACCAGTTGGGGTCTGGAACCAAAGCGCTCGCGCTTTGGATTGAAGCGCCCTTATCCCAGGAACGGCTGCCGATCGACTCGCCGTTAAAAAATGTGCTCATCGCATAAATGTGGGCTGCGCGCGCATCGGCACGGCCTCCGTCGTCCTTGAGCACAGAGGTGTACCAGCCGCGTTCAGCGCCCTCACCTACGGGATGGCTATCGTAGATCGTCCGCTTGTCTTCTTGACCCGCGCTGCTACCTGCAGCGGGCATGGCCCCCTGCTTGGCGGCAATCCACTGCATCCCATTGTAAATGTCGTAGTAGTGGCCGCGACGGCGCATCGTATTACCCAAGAGGCGCGATCCGTCGGCAGACCAACCGCTGCTGCCGCCAAAAACGGGATGGGGCTCGTTCAGCGAGCTGGGAGAAGGACCGGTAAAGACAACCGGTACGTCCCATGCAGCACCGCTACCGTCCGGCGTAGCGTCGTAGCCTGAAGTGGGGCCAGTAAACCATCCGCTAGCACCTCTACGACCGTTGTTGCGGTTGGTCATCGAGTTGTTCGGCTCATTTTGCATGTGCAGCGTGAGCGCTTCTACGCGGTTGTCGGTCTTTTCCGGCACGCCGTCGCCATCTGCATCAAGGACGCCGGTGTTGGTCAGTTCCAACTCGATGAGAATAAAGTCATTCAAGTTGGCGTGGTTGGCAGCATACTGACGCATGCGCCACTTCACGTCGACCCCTAAGTTAGTCGGCATAGCGCCCGTATAGTGCATCTCATTGCGGTCGCTATCAGCCCAATAGGCACCCCCATCGCTGGTGTAATCGCGATTGGCGTCGCCGGCACCGGCTAGGTTAGTCGTATAAAATCCCAGCAGATAGTTTTTGGCGTTAGGCGCGTTCGAGTCCGTGAAATTGTTGATTTCACTCGAACTGTACATCGACATCTGTATGTCCTGTCCCCAGGGCAGGTGGATATTCTCACCGCCGGGGTAGGTTTGGGTCGGAGTCGTCCACTGGCGATCCCAGTTACCGACTCGGAATAGGTCGTAGCTCTTTTTCGGGTCATCGGCTACTTCCGTATATGGACTGCGGCTCGCATTACTCGGGAGAAATGACTCCCATATATCGCCCGCCGTAAAAACGCCTCCCTCTTTCTGTGCGGCAGCGCTACCGACGATACCAAAAAGCAGAGCCATCGCCCACAGCGACGTCTTTTTTATTCGCATATGCATGATATAGCTCCTATTAGAAATCCACGGTTATGCCGAGGTTAGCCATTCGCGGAATATCGTAAATGGCCTGACTCTCACTGGTGAATGCACGATTGAGGTCTCCAGTTGGATCTCCATCTTCTTCCCACTTGGTGACACTCGGCACGTTGCGGTTGTCATAGGTCAGGATATTTTCGCGATTCATCAAGTTTCTCACCTCGAAAAATCCACCTAACTCATAACCGCCTAAGCTGAATCCGCGGTTGAGACGCATATCCATGCGCATGTTCCACGGTGCGCGATCGGTCTCGCGCGCACGCGGATCCTCAGTGGTCGCTGTAATGTTGAAGTTAAAACCACTTTCGGCCGTCGTAATCAGCGCCAGCTCGACTTCGGCAGGCAGTGCAGCCAACACGGTCAAGCCGATGCGATGCGCGCGATCGTAACCCGATACCAGTGGGTTACCACCCCCGTTAACATTGGCTTCGTATGTGTTGTACGACTCTTTGTTCTCAAGCGCCGTGCCCAAGGCATCTACGTCTGTTTCACTCGCGTGCGAAAAAGACGTCTTGTTCGGGAACGGCGTCGAGTTGTTACCACTGCGCGAAGCCTTGATGTAGCTGTAGGCGTAGTTAAAACGACCGTTGATACGGCTATTTGAACGACGCTCAATACCCAGCTCTATACCGCGGCTATCGGCATATCCGCCCGACGTGCGGAAGCTGTAGTTAGCAAATCCCGCTTCAGCTGGACTAATGGCGAAATTAACGTTGCCGTAGTTTTCGATATCTCGATAATACGCCGTTACATCGGCCAGATACTCTGGATGAAAGCTGTACTGAATACCCATCTCATAGGCGGTCGACGTCGTCGGATCTGCCTCTACGTCATAAATATTTGGATACGACGGGTTGGCAAAGCTAGCGTAGTTATCGTACAGCTTAGAGAAGGACGGAGGGGAGTAAAACTTACCCCACGAGTAGTGCATTGCCGCGTTCTCGCTGATGGGATGTGAGATACCCAATCGAGGCTGCAAAAACCACTTGGTATCGACGGCCCCTTTGCGAATCGGACGACGATAGACCTGCGTCTGACCGTTTCCGTACGCGTATTCGGCTTCTTCTGATGGACGGAAAAAGTCGGCAATCTGCTCAGCATCAACGTTGAGGCCGTCAAGGCGCACGCCCGCATTAATGATGATGCCTTCATACTCGATCTTATCCTGCACGTATACGGCCATCTCCGAAGGGCTGCGCTCGTACTCGCCAATCTCAAACGGCAGGTTGCTATAGCCGACCGTAACCTGAGTCCGCTGCATCAGCTGCGAAACGGAGTGCTTGCGCAACAGCACACCCGCTTTTAGCTGGTGATGGAAGTTGACTTGGTGCGTCAGATCCGCCTTAAACTGCAGCACATCGCGATTGAGTTCCTCGTAAAAGAAACCCGGCTGGCCGAGGCGATACTGATTGGAACCAAAGGGCAAGTCAAAGTTCTTCGAGTTGCCCGGATTAGTCGTAAAATACGTGAAGTTACCGTCCGCATCCGCACCGCTACCATCAACGCCGAGGTATTTCTCCGACTCTTCCGCGCTATCGATAAATATGAAATCGCCGTCTTCGCCGTCTTCGACGATGCCGTTTCCATTATCATCCGAGTAGCCAAACGTGCTTGAACGCGTCACGTTAGACACTTTCACATCTAAAAACGTGTTGGGTGAAAACGAATAGTTAGCGCCCAAATACATCATGGTGCCTAACTTCTTATTGCCCAACGCACCCTGAGGATAGTAGGAATATTTACCGCTGAAGTTGCGGTTTACCCACCCACCCAACTCGCCTCCGTCATCGATCATGACGTTGCCAGTTAGCTTGAGATTGTCGCCCGCCTTGTGCGTCAACTTAAGCGAATGACGCATCGAGCGATTGAGCGTATTAGGCAGCAATCCCTCGTCGTTGAGGTAGCGCGTGGTCAGATAAAAGTTGGTGCCGATAGCAGGCAGCTTCCCGCCCAATGAAAGCTCGACTTCGCTTGAAGGATTGCTTCCGTAGGTGACATCGCTCGGGCTAAAGGTGTAGTACTGCTGCGCCTTCGCCACGTCGGCCGCATCTTCTGATGCCAACAGATCGTCTCTGGCCTGCTCATATAGATCGTAATACGTCGTCTTGTCGACGCTACCATCGTCGGCGGGCTTGGGATTGACGCGCCCCTCGTAAACGTCAGGACCTGCGTTCTTATACCCTCCGAGACCGCTGCGAATAAATAGGCGACCTTCTAGCTCGTCGCCCCCTTCGCGCGTTACGACGTTGATAACACCCGCGCTAGCCGCATCGTACTCGGCGTTGAACGTGCCGGCTACGATATCGAGCGCCTGCACGTTGCTCGCATTGATACCGACGGCCGTAAACTCACCATCTGAGGTGCGGTTTACGTCTGTGTATGGGTTGTAGGTATTAGCCCCTTCGCCTGCGCGAAAGTAGGTATCAGAGACGTCGATACCGTCTACCAAAACCTTGGCCTCGGCCTTGCGTCCACCGCGAATATAGCCGCGAAAAACGCTGGGCGTCGTATTGATAAGTTCCTGCAAATCAGCCACCGGCATCGTGTTGTTGATCTCGGCTAAACCAATCGATGCACGACTGGTAGTCAACGAGCGTTCGACCATCGGAGCCTCAGCCGTGATAACCATGGCTTCCGTTTGCACCGCTTCGGTGGCGAGACTAAAGTCAACCGCCGTCGTCAAATCAAGGCGCACCGAGACATCGGTTTTGCGCAGTGCCTGATGGCCGACGTAGCTTGCCTCTACTGCATACGTGCCCGGAGGCACGTTAAGAAGGAAATAGCGCCCCTGGTCGTCGGTGATTGCACCCACTTTTTCACCACCGACCGTGGTCACTACATTTGCTCCAGGCAGCGCCTGCCCGGAATCGTCCTGCACCACACCCGCGATCTTACCGTTGCCGGCTTCCGCAGGTATAGCAGATAAGACACAGGCCAATGCCAGCGGCACGGCCCACAACCTCCTTAGAGAAATGCGCATGGTTACCCTCCCTTGCGTTTTGGAGATAGTGCCAACTCTGTAAACCTTACTGTGTTGTCATTTTTAAGGCACGCCAATCATAACACTCTTACCAAGAGTTGTCAAATATGAACTAAAATCTCCCAAGCCGAATATAAACAGTATATTATGGCATACCTTCCGCTAAATTCACCTGTTTTTACCTGTTTTTCTACCCCTGCCACAGGCGCGGCAGTTGGTTGCTCAGCGTCACAAACGTGAAATAACCAAAAAATGCGCAGGCCCAAACCATGGCAATAAATCGGACGGGATGCATAGCGAGCGCCCCCTTCAAAACGCGATTGTTGGTCCACAGCAGGAGAAGAGAATAGATCAGCATCACTCCCCCATTGAGGGAAGCGCTGAGCACCAGCAAAACAATCGGTTGGTTATACGGAGTTAGCATGATGGCACAGCCAAAGGCTATTTGACCCCACAGCATGAAAAAATACAGTCGGCTTTTGGACCAGCTAGCGTGGGAGCGCAACCAGTTTGTCTTGATGATATCAGCGGAAATTCGCGCACAGGCATCGAGTAGACCAAGCGCGGTTGTCAGGAGAATGCCGATACCCATCCAGCGAAAAGCGTGCCCCCAAAAGGCGCCGTGTTCCGCTCCGATAAACACACTTTCAACGCGAATGAAACCAAGGCCTTTTTCAAGTCCGGGCGTATGACGTGCTGTGGCGTAGGCGATCAGAGAGAGAAGCATAAGAGAAAAAACTGACAGGAGATAGAACGTCACAAAGTGTTCGCGATTGGCCGCTTTCCACCAGCCTCGCCAGCGGCGCATATTCTCGTCGTTAGGCTCAAAGTGGTACCCTATATCGTCAACGACTTCTTCTTTACCTGTGAGAGGACTGGTCAAACGGCTGACATAGGCCCCCATCGCATAGCCCTTGTCGCGCACGTAATCGCTCTGCACCAGGTTCATCGTTCCGCCCGCACCGGCAAAGGCCAGCGCCCCTAAAAAGAGCGTTAGTTCCATTTCGGCAGGAATATGGCCGACGTTGGCAATACCTCGGCCCATCTCTACGACGTGATCGATCTCTACCACAAGGCCAAAAACGACCAGTAGGAATAGCAGGACGCCGCCTATGAGGACCGTTTGAATCCGCTCGACGGTATTGTATACGACCGGCCCTAAACTCAGGGCCAGCCCAATGGCGATTAAACTGGCAATGGAGTAGAATACCCGCATGCCTTCTCCCCCACCCAATTCCCAGCTGAGAATCGTCGCTGCGCCCGAAGCCCAGCCCGGCCAAATCCACGGTATGATATTGCACAGCAAGAAAACCGGAGCCCAGCCAGACCACAGCCGGCAGAAGCCCGTCACGGCCGTTTCCCCCGTAGCAAGCGTCCACCGCTCAATTTCCATATTTATAAAATACTGGGTGAGCACGCCCACCATACAGGCCCAAAAAACGACAAAGCCAAACTTGTATGTGATGTAGGGCCAGAGTACAAACTCTCCGCTGCCGATAGACAACCCTAAAAGCAGGATACTGGGCCCCATGAGTTTGGTCCACGACGACGGCGGTTCCGGCAGGTCGCGATAGCGCCCCGCCGGCAGCTTATCGCAGGGAATCACTTCGTGTGGAACCTCTTTATCCGTCATAGTGACCTTCTTTCCAGGCGAGCAGTGGGTGATGTCGATTTACCATGGGGAGCGCGACGCGTGCACCCGTTATTTGCGCTTCGTAGGCACCGAGGATCATCTCCAACGCCGCGCGTGCGTCGCGCGCGCTAGACAACGGTGGCCGGTCGTCCTCTATAGCTGCAATCAGATCGGCAACCGCACGGGTGTTTCCATCGCTCAGCGGCGCGTCTGGCGGTCCCTCTATCGGAAGCCAACTGCGCGTTGCATCCTCCGGTATAAAGGCTGGGTGCGGATACCGCATCATTTCACCACCGCTCCCCCCTCTGAAAGCGATTCGTCCCTCGCTCCCGATGATATCCAATCCATAGTGACCATCGCTCGGTTGAGCGCAGCGCGACGTAAAAGATCCGCTAACGCCACGCTCAAAAGAAAAGAAACTCTCTACGCTATCACCGGCGATGGGACCTATCGGCTCACCGCCTTCTGTGATATCTCCTCGAGCTATTGCCCTTCCCTCAACCGTCACATGGGATGAGATCCATTGGACGTCTCCAGCCAAAAAGCGCATCAAATTAAAGAGATGAGTACCCAAAACGATCATGTCTTCTCCGCCACTGCGTCGGTCCTGCTTTCCCACGGCATGCAGCTGCTGCAGAGCGCCAATACAACCCGTATCCAACAGAGTCCTCAGGTGCTGAACGCGAGGTAGATAAACCGCCTGATGGGCCACGGCCACTTTTCTATGAGCTGCATCAGCAGCCGCTACGATTCGATCGGCATCCTGCAGATTCCACGTCATGGGTTTTTCACAGTAGACGTGTGCGCCCGCTTCAATGCAGTCTAGCACCATGGAAAGATGGCAATCCGTCCACCGTGGACCGATGGTGACGATATCCGGCTGTTCCGCATCCAACATCTGACGGTAGTCCACATAGGCACGCGACGCCTGCAGCTGTGACTGCGCTTTCAAACGCCCTTCTTCTACCTCATCGGCTACGGCGATAATGTCGATATATTCGTTACCCAATAGCCCCAGATGCAGTCCGTGTCCCCAGTCGCCTCTGCCCGTCCGGCCTATTGCAGCTCCCTTGTATGTCCCCATTTCATGCCCTCTCTATCGCACGCCAATAAACACGACATTACCCACTTCGCCCAATACAAAGTCGACGACCATCCACACGGCTCCTCCCATCAACTGACCGGCAATCATACCAACGAAAAGAGGCTTGTACGTAAAGTAGCCTTTGGTGCCCGAAAACTTGAAAATCACGGCTTTCAGCATCCATCCGATAAAAACAGAGAACCAAGCCCAGCCCATTACCCAACTGTCGCTAACTGGTAGCCCGATATAGTGGAGCGGCCACCACAGATAGTGATGCTGCATATAGATGAGAAATCCCATTAACGCAGCACCTATCGCCGTAAACAGAAGACGTGGCTGAATGTGATCCCATCCTATGGGATTGAGCAATTTGTCCTGCAAGAAACCATACGCCATACTCGGCACGCCAAACTGGCGTAGGTTAATGCCACCGTGGCGATAGTTGAGCTCAAGCGTAATCCACGTCGCGCCCGCCATCCCTACGACAATAGCTAGCACCATTCCCAGGAACAGGCGTCGGTGGTTTACCCGCGCACTGTGAGCGAGCTTGAGGCCGTTGGCTGCCGACGCCATCACCGTTGTTCGCATTTCCGCTGCCCACGAGTAGCTCAGGCTAACAGAAGCCAATCCCTTCCATCCCACCATCTCCGTGCCTAGCGTGTAGACCAGAAACGGCTGCGGCAGCATAGTCGAAGAAGTGAACCCGACCCCTCCTTGGGCGATGACGCGCGCTATGGCGAGAAATATGACAAATGCACCAACGAGAAATACAAACGTCGAGAGAACGGGTAATCCCGTCGCCACTAGCCAAAAAAAGACGAAGAGGGCGCAGCCAATCCACAGCCACACTGCTGCGCGATAGGAAAGAATTTCATCCGCGTCGTTCGCCTTAAAACCAGGACGAAAAGCGGCGGCCCATACGTGACGCAAGTGCGAGCGCGCGGTCCACAGCATAGCTCCCACCAGAACGAGCATCGCACCCATTCCCTGATGAGAGAGTGCGATAGACGAACCGGTCAATGCTTCGTTATGCCCTTTGATCTGGTATCCAAAAACGTTGAATATGCCCGTTTGAAAGCGGCTCAATAGATGAAAAAACCAAACGGAGAAAGCGACGTTCAGATTGAGAAAATACGTGAGTCCTATAATCGCAAAGTTGACAAATATGACGAGACTGACGGTGTTGCGAAAAAGGCGTAATGGATCGAGAAGGGTTCGTATTTCTGGCACAAAGAAAAAATAGTGATGCAGTCCGGTAAGCATTTGTATAACAAATGGAATGGAGAAGCCGATCCACATCAGCGGGTTGCGGAACAGCCGCGGAAAAATGCCCTCATCGGCACCGCGCAGCATTTCTATGGGCAGCTGTGTGAGCGGAAAAACCAACCGCTCTTGCTCGATCCATGGTCGGCGAAATATTACCATGGTAGCCACCATCAACAGGTAGACGGCCAGCATAACGCTCCCCCAAGCGAGCATCGGCACGGCCCATTCGGCCCAAGGGAGATCGATCCCCACGGGCAATCCCTCGTAGAAATAGCGGGCAACGTCTGGATCACGTGGAGCGATCCAGTCGGGAATAAGTGGCTGCACGAGTTCAGCCCAGCGGTTCTCTGGGGTGGCGTAGTAGAAAGGGCGCGTAAGTATGTGAAACAGATTCGTGACCAAGCCCCACGTGGGAATAGCAGATGCGACAATCATCATCACGTAGATGACAACCATTTCACCCGAACGCAGTGCCCAAGGACGATAAGCGACCTTTATCAGTGGATTGAATAGGCCGACCAAAAGCAAAAAAATCATCATCGCACCGGCCGCGATATAGTCTGAGGTAAGACCGGCATTCTGCAGGACCAAAACGGAGTAGGGACAGGCCAGATTGAGAAAAAAAGCGAGAATCGTTCCGATAATAAGCGACCGGGTGCTCACTTCTGGGCCCGTGTGATTTGCCTCAGACAAATGCTGTCATCCTCTCATGTAGCGGGTGCGCCTACCAAGGTAAGATAACTTACCTACCGTGGGCAAGCTTGCCGATAGCATCTCTGTACCCGATTTTTGCCGTCTATACCAGACACTATATCGCACTAAACGGAGGACGATCTTGAACGCAATCGAAGCCATCGGCGGCAGCCTGCCGCTCACCAGTGAGGAATTTGCCCGTCGCGCCTATGCCTACGCGCTCAATCCTAACCGCAACGCCTTGAAAGAGGTACTCGATCAGTGCTCTTCTGTTGAAGATACGCCGCCGTTATTGGGGATCTTTAACGACATCCCCTGGCACCGTTTTCGCGAGAGCGAGGCCCACGCTTGGGCTAAGGCCGGCTTCTCTTGGGTTGTCAACGACGCCGAACACTCTCAGTGGGAGGGCTGGTATGGACGCGAACAGAATGCCGCAGAATCTCGTCTAGGCCTGCTCTCCGTGCAGCGCCTGCACCGCGAAGCGCTCTCCGCACACGGCGACGTTTACCAGCTAGGGGCCCGAGCTGCTCTGCGTCCCTACAGCACAACGTACGAAGATGCCGAGCGATTTTTCCGTGCAGTCAACTTCCCCGTCCCAGGACAAGCGACCGCTGACGATCGCGGAGGTTATCCCGTGCGCTCTGGTGACCGGACCATGATGTTTACTCCCGACGAGTTGCGCAACGCAGAAACGGAGACGCAAGGATGGATTCAGTTTGAAACGGCTGAATACATCATGGATCGCTCACTGCGCGATCGCGTGCTCGACCTAATGGTTGAGCAGGGTCGCAACAAAGCATGCGGCTTTGTCGGGCCTTTCGACGCAATCTTACGAGAAGGGGAGATTCCAGAAATAAACGACGCGGTCAACGAACTATTCCGCGAGGCGGCAAAGCGTGGCTTGCATATGGGTCGCGTCGTCGGATCTGGCTCAATGGAAGATCCCAAAGACATCGAAGATGCTATGGTCGAAGCCATCGAAAACGGTGCGCGCCTGATTTCGGTACACCCCATGACGAGCGATATAACCTATCGAGGCGCAGCCGCTATGGCCGCACCGTTTTTTGCTGCGGCCGAACGCTGCGGCTTCTAAGACCTATGGAAATCACGGGGATCGAGACCCCACACGTTGGGCAGTTTTCCAACAGTCTATTCCTACGCATTCACACTAATAGCGGAACGGTGGTTCGCGGCGGAAAACTCTGCGCGCCGCGAGCCACCACTGCTTTACTTCGGGAGTGTATATGATCAAGCAAGCGGCGCTAGCGTGCCTGTGTATTTTTGTCCTTTACTCGGATGCTCGGAGCCAAGAGGACGCTGAAGACGGACTACCTCCCATTTCCACCGAAGAAATCTATGTCCGAGGCCAGCATCTGAGCTACGATCCATTTTTCGTCCTTCCGAATCAAAGGGGTTATAAAGCGGTTAACGTAGGCATGCGCAGCACCGATACCAACGAGCCCGACAAACGCACGAACTTTTTCCTAATGGCTAAATTCACCCCGAGCGAGGGGGTCGAGGTTGGCACACAGCTAGAGTTTGGTTTTCTAAACGAAACAGCATCCAACTTTTCTTCTCTCATGGTCGGCAGTAAATACAGCCTGGGTGCCCAACGAGCGGCGTCAATCAACCTCCTCATGCCTGCAGGGGACATAAAAAATCCCGGTATTTCTCTTGGATTGATGAACAGCCTGTCGCTTTCCGATCAATTCGAAATCAACAAGCAATTCCATATCGGCTTCCTCAAAGGCTACACGGGAGGCAGCGGTATCGTGCTCGATGGACAGATCGAACCCGTTCTATTGATCAACGATCGGTGGGTGGCCTATTTTGGCTTGAATATCTCAAGCCACACGGACAACTTGAATAGTCATTTGGCCGTCAACGCCTTCCCCAACATCGACTGGGTAGTCAGCGATGGAAATGCACTCAACTTGGGGTTGAAATTTGGCCTAATGGGAGATCTTAAAAGCGAGACAACTGGGCTTTACTTGACGCTCTTACGCACCATGTAACTTTTCACAACTCCGAAGTGGTATAAATAGCAGAGACCGTCGCCACAGCGGCACCTCTGCTATTTTTTATTCGCGCACAAAACGCGGCTGGCCGCATCCGTCGTTGACGACATAAGAGCGTGCAGGAATTTCGGCCTGGTCTGGAATAAGCAGATCGAGCTCGGAAGCATTTTCGATAATTGTGCCAGCGCCTACGCGCACGCTCTCTCCCAATACAACGCGACCGGGCAGCCTATCGCCATCTTTAATCGTTCCAATAAAAACCGAAGCGCCAATACGACACTGCGGACCAACACCCACGCGGCCGTGAATTTCAGCATTGGCTCCTATCACGGACCGATCTCCCACGTTGACAGAACCGTAGATACCCGCATCAGTACCGATGGATACAAAGTCTCCGATAATAGGATGTCGCTGCTGAACTTTATCACTTAAGCCACCCAACGTGCACGGATATATATGACACCCAGAACCGATGATCCCCGTCTGTCCCGTTGTCATTCCACGGTGGGGATGATCTAGGAAATTTGCATCGCCAATCTGCGTCTCCGGATGTAGGTCGGCTTGATAATATCGTCCCGCTAGTTCTGAGATAGCGCGCGGTAAAAGCGGTACGGGCTGACGGTTTAGACCAGAGAGGTCTGCTACCGTCTCACCACACGTCAGCGCATTGGCCACGTCGTGATAAAAGAGAATGCGCCAACCTGGATACGTACTCATAACGAGCTGCATCTGATAATCGAAAATAAAATCGCACTCGAGGTTTCTCAGGAAATCGCGATAGTGATCCACACTGCGAAGGCGGATGGCCGTTTCCAATTCGCTCCCGAAGTCGATATGCAATAGCTCTTCTCTATCAATCTTGCAGTTGGAGAGTAAATATGCATCCCATACCGCCGGATCACGCAGCGCAGCAAATCGATTCCAACGCGCTCTCATTTTTAGACGAGGTAAGTCCCAGAGTAGAGAAAATGAGGCTCCCAGCGCGAGTTCCTCCACGTCCTCGCTCTCTCCGGCAGCTAGCAGCGACTGAGCAATCATCGCATATAGCTGGTCTGCCACTTGGCCAATTTCTTCAGAGAAAGAACCGCGTTCATGTCCTGGATCAACTGCGTTATGGGAACCGGGCGCGGCGCACTCCAATAGGTTCCCAAGCAGCGTCTCCAGCAAATCTCTATTCACAAAGCCACGTCCCGAGCGCTGTGCCAAGATCTGCGGATCAATGGCATCTATGCGCAGTAATCCTATCTCTCTATCGGAATACATGGGCAGTAGGCGTTCGACCAATACATGCATCAACTCGTTTTTACGGCGTCGGTATAAAGCGTCAAATAGCGTAGTCTGACTCATGAGAAACGTTCACTTTATCCTTGCTGAAGAACATTGAGTATGTAGTTTCTGTTGCACTACAATATACGGCTAATGGAGCCGCAACACAGCGCAACGAGGAAACACATGCATCCATTTGAAGACCTTACCGTCAGAGACGGCACCGTGGGAATACACTGGTTTGGCCAGAGCAGCTTCGCCATAAAAGACGCTACAGGCACTGTCATTCAGGTCGATCCTTATTTCCCACGTGAACGCCCCGCAGAACGCTACGTACATGCGCGCCCGCCTTTACACGAAGCGGCTCTGCACACAGACTGCATACTGCTAACGCATAACCACGGCGACCATACCTGCATCGAGTCTATCAATAGAATTCGCACCGCCTATCCCGACGTCCGCTTTGTTGGGCCCGAGGAGAGCATCCAAGCAGTACACGAAGCCGGCGTTTCCACTGCGCAAACGCGTATCATTCGCGCCGGTGAAATGGAAAAGATTGGCTCCATGAATGCACATGCCGTATGGGCTAAACCACCCGATGGCCTCCCCGAAGATGACATAAGCCCACCCGACGTAACTCACTTAGGCTATGTTTTGGAAGCCGGAGACACGCGCGTCTATATATCCGGAGATCCCGTCAATACGTTTGGCGACCACGAAGAGCTGTTACAGCCCGTGCGCCAGCTTAAACCCGATATCGGCTTGCTGACCACACACCCCAACGAAGGTGAATTTCCCTTTTTTGAGGGCTCGGCAAAGATCGCCTCTGCCCTATCTCTTAAAGCGGCCGTCCCCGCCCACTACGCTTGCTTTGTGCGGCGCAATTACGATCCGCAGGAATGGGCAGACCAACTCTCGGGCGTAGATCCGCTAATTATTCCTTATAACCAGTCGGTCATCTACTCGGCAACCTAAGGGAAACCATCCTACGGAGTCCGATCGTAGCTGTCTCCATCGACGCCGTTTTACAAGCGGCGCACAAGTATTCTATTCTGCCCTCAACCAAACGCTCGCATGTACGTGAAGACGGCCCTGAAATAGCTAGTTATTTCAGGGCCGTCTCTTATGCTTTCTACACCCTCAAACAGAGCCTACCGACTAAAGAGAACCTCAAACGTATCTTTGGCTTCCCACCCGAGCAAACGCTTGGCTTTGTCCGGTCGATATTTATCGTGCGGCAGGCGCGAACACATAAAGAAGGTCTCATAGGGAGACGGCATGGCTCCGGCACGCAGACCGTATAAGAAACCCTCTCCCGTATCTTCCCAAGAGCTCGCATAGGGATGAATGCCCTTACCGCGCTCTTCCGGCAAAATCTCACGCGGGCGAAAGTGACAATACAAAAACGTCAGCACTTCAAGACTGTGTTCCTCGGCAAAGATCCGGGTAATGTCGTTGCCGAGATACTTTGTCAACGCATATAGATCGTCAGCCGGGTGAATAGGAATATCGTCGCCAACGCGGAAATCATTCCACCAGTCACTATCATATCCCAAACCCGAGTGAAATGGCCCGGTATGAATCAGGCGCTTAGTTCCACACGCCACACAGGCCTTTGCCACATTATATGCTCCTATTTCGTTAACGTGGAAAGCCAGCACCGGATGGGGACGTAGCACCGTCAGATTAATAACGGCATCCATTCCTTCAACAGCAGCCAGTACCTGATCATACTGCGACACATCTACCACGCGATTTTCATGCGGTGCGCCGAGGAGTTCGGGTAGCGGGGCACGCGGGCTTTGGCGCGGACCTTCTGCCGCCTCGGCCATGGGGCGCGCATCGGTAACGCGCAGTTGATAATGATCTTTTAGCGCATCAATAGCCGCGGCTCCAACGGGACCTCCTGCTCCCAATATCAGCACTTTGCCATCCATTACTGTAGCCATATAAGCTTCCCTCAGCGAACAAAGCGTCCGCTGGACGCTACGTGTTGAACAGCCCAGTGATACTGGGCACCCAGCCCACTATCCAATGCATTTACAACGGCCTCTACCACCTCTTCTTCGGATACTTCTACGCCTAGGTCGCCCAAGCGCAACGCAATAACCTCAATTTTACCCGTTCGAGCTATTTCGCGCCCCACGAGTTCAGCCATATGGGGAGCAAGCGCGGGCGCACTGGCGCGTGGACGTGGCTGCCAGTCGGTCGTCACGATAAAACGCTCGTCGTACGAACGCATGGAATCAAGCGTGCTTAGCAATACAATGCGCTTTACCCCTCTGCTACAGGCGGCCGTAGTCAGGACGTATGTAGACCGAGAAACCCAATCTAAGAGCTCCTGCTCACTCTGTTCGCGATCCTGCTCGCCCGTGCAAGGCACGGCATGGACAACAACATCCACCCCTTCCAAGTTCGTCGCAACGGCTTCGGGATCCGTCAAATCCAAGCACCGATAGCCATCTACATCCGCCGTTTCACTGCGGCCCGTCGGCACGACGTCATGCTCTCTTGCCAAATGCTGACAGAGCATCGTCCCCAACGCGCTCTCAGCTGCAGTAACTAGTATCTTCATAGGTCACCAAGAAAGTTTAGATGAAAGGTTGCGGAAAAAATATCTCTTGTCGAGATAGATCAAGCGAGCGCGGTGCTGAGCCTGGCTGATGTGCACTTCTTGACCGGGCAAAAGCTGTCCCAGGTGTCTTCCATCAACCACGAGCGATACGTTTTCGTCTCGCGTTTCTTCGCTTATATAGAGTCGGATATGCGCTTCTGGAGGCAGGATTAGCGCACGAGAGGAAAAGTTGTATTCATTTATTCCATCGAGTATCATACAGCGCACATCGGGAACGACAATAGGTGCCCCAGAAGAGAGCAGATGCCCCGTGCTCCCCGTCGGCGTTCCAACGATAACGCCGTCCCCTGTTATCGTGCGAATCTCCGCTCCGTCAACAAATACGTCTGTAAAAGCAAGCTTATAGCTGGCGCGCACCATAACTTCGTTAACTACGTGCATTTCTCCGCCGGGGTAACGACAGTTGAGGACAAGCCGTTCGCTAACGATATAGCGCCCGTCCATCAGCAACTTCACGATCGAAGCTAAATCCGTTCGATCACCCGCCGTTAAAAAGCCCACCGTGCCAAAGTTGATTGCCAGTACTGGACAGCGGGGAAAGCGGTCTAATGCACGCAGGACGGTGCCATCTCCCCCCATAGCTACTACCATATCCACATGATCAGGCGTGATGCCCTCTTCGATTAAGACGACCTCAATCTGGTATTTACCAAAGAGATCGCGCACCTCATCAAAGGGGTACTCGCTGCTCTCGTCGCGCGTGAGCAAACCTATTCTATTGAGATTTAGAGTCATTTAGATACGCATATCAACGAAAAAGGCTGCGCGACAGGTCGCGCAGCCCTCTCTGATGAAGGTCTCAACTCTTATGTGGAACGCGCTTCTTTGCCCGCCTGCATTTCATAGGCCTTTATGAGTGCCTGCGTGCCTTCTTCACCACATCCTGCGCGCTCTACTACATTAAAATACTGATGCGCAAGGCTAGTAGCCGGGAGCGCCAGTTTGACGTCATTTGCAGCTTGCAAAACCAGCTTGAGGTCTTTCTGCTGTAAATGCACCATAAAGCCCGGTTCAAAATCGCCTTTGATAATGCGCGGACCTAGGTTGCTCAACTGCCAAGATCCGGCAGCACCTCCGGATATAGCATCAATCACTTTCCCCACGTCTAGATCCGACGTAGCAGCCAACATAAGCGCCTCTGCCATAGCTAAGTTTGCGCCGGCGACGGCAATCTGATTGCAGAGTTTCGTTGTCTGGCCTGCCCCGTTGGGGCCGATAAGGTTGATATTTGTGCCCATCGCTTCGAACACGGGCAGACAGACATCAAAGACGTCCTGATCACCACCAACCATAATGGAGAGCGTCGCGTTAATTGCCCCAACGTCTCCCCCGCTGACCGGTGCATCGAGCATGGACACCCCGCGCGCACTCAGCGCTGCAGCAATGTCTCTCGTGACTTTTGGAGATACCGTGCTCATGTCAATGATGGTCGAACCCTGCTTCGCGCCGTGAATCGCACCCTCTTCGCCCATGATTACGGCTTCCATATCCGGCGTATCCGTGACGATGGTGACAATCACATCTGCACCCTCAGCAGCGTCTTTAGGCGTCGCGACGCGCACGCCACCCGCCTCTACAACTTCTGCAACGCGCGGCCGGTCACTGCGATTATAGACTTTGAGCTGGTAACCAGCAGCGAGCAGATTCTTAGCCATCGGAGCGCCCATAATGCCCAATCCGATAAAGCCAATTTGCGTCTTTCCAGGTTCAGCAGTCATGTAAAACTCTCCTTCTAAAACGTAAAAAACTGATGGCGGTTGTCTTCTATGACCGCTGCTTCGTAGAGTTGAACAAACCAACTCTGCAACGCCTCTTGCTGACGCTGTGCCAGCAGTTGCTGCTGTAGTTGCGCACTCTGCTCAGCAAATAGCGCATCATCAATCGATTCCCGTTCCACCAGCTTGATCAGATAGGCTCCCTGACGCAGGGTCAAGACGTCACTGAGTTCATCCATATCCATATTGAAAGCGGTCGCCGTAACGCTGTTGCCTCGGCCAATACCGGGCACGGACTCGGACCTCGAGAACAGAGCTGACTGTCGCACCTCAAACCCTGCTGCAGACGCTGCATCCTCTAGGCTTTCTCCACCTTCTACGACCTGACGCACTTGCTGCAGTTTTTCAGCGGCGACTTCGGCCTTTTTATTAGCAAGCACTTCGCGCTCAATACGCGAGCGAATCTCGTCCAGCGGCAGCGTCCCTTCGGCTCTCTTGTCGACGACTGTGGCCACCCATATACCTCGCTCATTTTCCGCCACGCGCGAAACGGCCCCAACGTCCTGTGAAAGCGCCCAGTTCACGAGCCAGGCTGTTCCCTGTCCCAGACTGGGCACCATCTGATCTCGCTGCAGGTACCCCGAATCCATGGCCTCTACACCGGAGGCGCCCAGCGCAGTTTCAAAGCCGACTTCATTCGCCTTAGCTTCAAATGCATCCGCCTGATCACGCAGCGCATCTTCCGTGCTCCGCGAAGAGCGAAAGCTGAGCAGGATATGACTGGCCGTTACCTTGTCCTCACCGTCTTCGACCGTCTTATCTTCGACTTTAATCAGGTGCCAACCAAAGCGCGTGCGCACGGGTTCTGAGATTTGCCCCGGCTCCAGTGCGAACGCGGCGTCAGAAAAGGGCTTAACCATTCGACCCCGACCAAACGTGCCCAAGGCACCGCCCTGAGCAGCAGAACCCTGATCGTCAGAAACGACCTCTGCTAACTCGGCAAAGTCAGCGCCAGCGACAATCTCTTCGCGCAGGCGCGTGATTTCTTCGGCGACAGACTGCGAATCGGCAGCACTAGCAACCTTGGGAAAGTAGGCATACGAGAGACGAACTTGTTCAGGATGGGCAAAATCTGCGCTGTTTTCCTCGTAGAACGCCGCAATATCGGCATCGGCAACTTCGACCTGATCGTCATTCACCGCACTACCCGGCGCCACGACAAAATCTATCTGCACTTTCTCGTTTTGTTGAGCAAAGAAATCGCGCACTTCTGCAGGCGAGACCTGCACGCTGCTCATCAATAGACGCTGCAGCTTGTAGTTGAGCAACTGTTGGCGCAGCATGTACTCGACCTGCATGACGAAGCTGCGGTTGTTGGGATCTCTCAGGTTATTGGGGTCACCAATAAACTGCGTATACTTGGCCATATCAAACTGCCCGTCCGTCTGAAAAGCTTCAAGAGACTGCACCGCCGGCGGCGGCTGCATACGCGTGTAATAGGCAATCTCCTTGTCGGTTACCTGCACGCCTAGACGCTCGATTTCCTGCGTCAGCAAAACTTCTTGCACATAGGAATCCCATACCTGGCGAACCAATACGCTCTCATCGGCACGCTGATCTCTTGGCATCTGGCCAGCGGCCTGACGCAGTGCGCCCTGAAAGTCCTTAAGCGAAACGGCCTCACCGTTAACGACTCCGACATCATCGCCAACGGCCTGTGGCCCCTGACCACCCGTATAGTCGGCGCCCCATTCAACGACGATCAAACCGACAAAGGCAAAAATAACAAACCACAATATGAGCGCGGTTTTCTCGCGCAGTGCAGTCATCATACGCTATTTCTCTCCTACTCTATTTCTCTTTCAACCTGCCTACTCAACAAGGCAGCAATGCCTCATCCACTAAGCCATCTCTTCGGGATAGCGCAGCAAACAGGCTGTTTGATGTCCATTTCCCAGATCCACGAGTTGCGGAACGGTCTGAGTACAACGGTCCCGCTTCTCTGGACAGCGGGGATGAAACGGGCACCCGGACGGCACGGACGCCGGGTTGGGCACATCGCCCTCGAGAACTACGCGCTGCGTGGACGCCCCAGGTTCCGGAACGGGAACCGCTGAAAGGAGCGCCTTGGTATAAGGATGAGAGGGATGGGCGTATAGCTCATCGCGATCGGCCAGTTCCACAATACGTCCCAGATACATAACCGCTATTCGATCCGATATATGCCGCACAACGCTAAGATCGTGCGCAATAAACAGGTAGGTCAAGCCCAGATCGCGCTGTAGATCCTGAAGTAAATTAACGATTTGTGCCTGAATAGACACGTCGAGTGCCGATACCGGCTCATCGGCCACAATAAACTTGGGCTCGACGGCCAAGGCACGCGCGATACCAATGCGTTGGCGCTGACCGCCGGAGAACTCATGCGGGTAACGCCTAGCATAACTGGGCTGTAGGCCTACCTGTTCCATCAACTCGGCAACGCGCGCATCTATGCGCTCAGGCGGCACGAGCTCGTGGATCTTAAGCGCTTCTCCAATAATGCCACCAACCGTCATGCGAGGATTGAGAGAGCTATATGGATCTTGAAATATGATTTGCATACTCCTACGCAGCTCGCGCATCTGTCGATTACCAACGTTCAGCACATCACGTCCCTGATAGACAACGCGCCCTTCCGTTGCCTCCACTAGACGCAACAGCAAGCGCCCAAGCGTCGTTTTTCCACATCCGCTCTCGCCTACGACCCCAAGCGTTTCTCCCTCCATGATCTTCAGAGATACGCCATCAACGGCTTTAACCGAAGCCCGCACTCGTCCCCATAAACCACTTCGCACAGGATAGTGCTTCTTTAGATTTTCAACTTCTATGAGGGGCGTATCCATACGAATCTTTACACAGACAAGAGTAAAATATCAAACAAGAGTCGTTTAGCCTTCCATCTTCAAACAGCGTCCCAAATGCTCTTCAGACAGTGCGCGCAATTCCACCGACGCGCTGCGGCAGCGATCTTCAGCCAAGGGACATCTAGGAGCGAAGCGACATCCTTCGGGAAATTCGCGTGCATCTGGCACAATACCCGAGATAATATCCAGTCTCTCACGAGACTCATCCAAGCGCGGTACCGACTGCATCAAGCCGCGCGTATAGGGATGCTGCGGGCTATTAAACAGGTCTCGGGTCGAAGCATATTCGACTACTTGACCCGCATACATAACGGCCACGCGGTCAGCCACTTCGGCGATAACACCTAAGTCGTGCGTAATCATCAACACAGCCATCTTCAGCTCTTCCTGCAGACGCTGCAACAGTTCTAATATCTGAGCTTGAATCGTGACGTCCAACGCCGTTGTAGGCTCGTCCGCAATGAGCAACTGTGGATTACACGAAAGCGCCATGGCGATCATAACGCGCTGCCGCATACCTCCCGATAGCTGATGCGGATACTCGTCGACGCGCTGCTCCGGAGCAGGAATACCAACAAGGCGCAACATCTCAATAGCTCTATTCCGCGCTTCCTGCTTTGAGACACCTTGATGCAATATAACGGACTCAGTAATCTGAAAACCACACGTCAGAACCGGGTTGAGGCTCGTCATAGGTTCTTGAAAAATCATGGCGATCTCATCTCCACGCACCCGACACATCTCTTCTTCGCTCAGGCGCAGCAAATCTCGACCGGCAAAGAGAATTTCTCCCGACTCGATTTGACCGGGAGGCTGAGGTATAAGGCGCATGACAGAAAGCGCACTAACGCTCTTACCGCACCCGCTCTCACCGACCAGTCCGAGCGTCTCTCCTCGACGCAGTTCAAACGATACCCCATCTACAGCCTTACCCAGGCCTTCTTCCGTATGGAAGTAGGTGCAGAGATTGCGCACCTCTAATAAGTGTTCTTCTGCGTCTACCATTCTATCCTGCGGCATCTGCCGACCGGCTCTCTACAGTCCAGAAATTGGCGCGCTCGAGGCTCCGTTGCCATTCATCGGAACGCACCTCATCATGCGCCAGTTCACAGTTTAATACATCGGAAAAACCGGCTGCGATTGAATCGATTAAGCCCGTTCGATCAACGGACTCTCCCAGACACTCCTCGAGACAAGCACTATCGGCGCGCAGGCGATCACGCCACTGTACCCGTTGGTCTTCGCCGATCCGCAGCCAGTTGACCAACTGCTCGTGTGCCGGCCCAATCACAATCGAACCGTGCTGTAAGACCGCCCCGGGAAAGCGGCGCTGTGCACTTCCCACTAGCTTCCGATTGTTCCACTTAACTTCGGAACGCGCGATACTGGAAAAACAGGGAAGTGCGGCACGCCCCTGACGCGGGCGCGGCTCCCTCAATTGGGCTTCTTCTAAATCTGCTTCAATTCCAAAACGGCGAAGTCCCGACACCAAACAAGCCCCGATTGTACCGTACACATCTTCTATTCGCGAGCCAAAAAGACCGCTGTCTACAGAGCAGATCACGCTA
>Ga0181569_10000819_pt1 | contig 24165 bp, 21 predicted proteins | sample 101ome_19_FD_132452 | JGI IMG/M metagenome (GOLD analysis project Ga0181569, IMG submission 132452) | Coastal salt marsh microbial communities from the Groves Creek Marsh, Skidaway Island, Georgia - 101405AT metaG (megahit assembly) | ecosystem: Environmental > Aquatic > Marine > Intertidal...
AAAATTTTCTTGACTACTGATCATGGAACTATAAGGGTTGAAAAACCAGTAAAAATTAAAGCAAATAAAGATGTTAATAATAATATAAGATTCAAGAATGGAAAAAATATAAATTCAGATGAGTTTAAATTATATATGGTTGAAAATGGTGAAGAAGTTTTTTTACCTAAAGTAAATATTTTTAATAAGTATATTTTTGCAACAGAAAATCAATACTTATTATATCCTACAAATTATAATTATCATCTAAAAAACTATAATAATACATTTCAGCATGGAGGAATATCTATGGAGGAGATGATAATCCCATTTATCGAGTTAAGTCCAAAAAATATATGATATGTTAAATTTTGAAATAAATAGATTTGATGACTATAATGAAGTAATTGAAAATATTTTAGATGAAAATTCTTCTAAGGTAATTTTATTTAATGGTGACTTAGGATCTGGTAAAACAACACTAATACAATTAATTTGTAAAAAACTTAATATAAAAGAAAAAGTTTTGAGTCCTACTTTCAACTTGATTAATGAGTATCAAATAAATAATGATTTTAAAGTTTATCATTTTGATCTCTATAGAATAAAATCAATCCAAGAATTAATAGAAATTGATTTTATTGACTATATATATTCTGGAAATTATTGTTTTATAGAATGGCCGAAGATTTGTAAGGATTTAATTGATATCAATTTCAAAGAAATATTTATAGATATTATTTCTGAAGAAAAAAGATTAATTAAAATCAACTAATACCTCTTAGTTTTATTTCAGTAAATTTTTTTTTAGTATGTTGAGGAAAATCGCTTTTCATAATCCAGTGATAGTATTCTGGGTTAGATTTAAATACATTTGATACTATCTGGTTTTTATATTTTCCAAAATTAAATATTTCTTTTTTATCTGAATTCAAAATAATTCTTCCAGATAAATCAACAATATTATTATTTATTATTGAACCAATGGAATCTATACTATTCGAAATTTTACCTAATATATTTCCTTTGTTATCGACAACTTCTGATTGGTTGTACTTTTCAATTTGTTTCTCAATAATCTCTAAGGTAGCGCTAGTATCTGCATATGAATTATGAGCATTTTCTAAATTTTTATTACAATAAAATTTATAAGCTGAACTTAAATTTCTTTTTTCCATTAAATGATAAATTCTCAGTGCATCTATGATTTTAACCTTATCTAAGGATAGTTCTAAATCACATCTAATAAACTCTTCAATCAAAATTGGTAAATCAAATTTTAAAATATTAAAACCAGCTAGATCACAACCTTTAATAAAATCAAAAATTTCTTTAGCATAATTTTTAAAGGGTTTTAGTTCAACGACATCCTCATCTTTTATTCCATGAACGCTACTGCTTTCATTAGAAATTTTTTTTTCAGGATTAACTCTAAAGTTTTTTTCTTCTCTAGAATTATCAGGATTTATTTTTATTAGAGATATATCAATTATTCTATCATTTATGATATCTAAGCCAGTTGTTTCAATATCAAATACTACAGTTGATTTATGTATTTTCATAACTTTTATTCTCCAACATTATAACCGTCAAAATTTCCAGAAGACATTAATAATTTATTGTAAGATTTATATTTAGAATTATTTATAAACTTATCTAATTCCTTTTTATTAGAAATTAGAACAAGTTTTTTTTCATTGAATATATTTTTAATCATATTTTCATCAATTTCTTTAGAAAATTTATTGAGGTTATTTTCTGAAATATAAATTACTGAAAAATCAGACCCATCTAGAGTATCTTTATAATTCTTTAAAAATGTAAAATCAAAACTACTTGAACTATGAAGTTCATACACACTTAATAGTTTATCGGAGTATTGTAATTTAACTGCGTTTATAGTAGCCATCAATTTTGATGGTGAATGAGCAAAATCCCTGAAGATTTTATTTTTTTTATCAGAAATTATCTGAAGTCTTCTATGAGGAAGTTTATACGATGAAATAGATTTGTAAAAATCATCTGTTTTAACTCCAAGTTGCTCACATATTATTTTAGCACCTGCAAGATTTTGCATATTATGTTTTCCAAAAATTTTTAACTTAATTTTTTTATTACTTTGGTCGTATATAAATGAACTAGTCTTATTATTTGTGAATTTTTCAATTTTGTAAGGTCTTAAAACAATATTTTCATCATGATGATTATTTAAAATTTCAGTAATTAATTCATCATTTTCATAATAAATTATCTCACCACCTTTAGGTGTCATCTCAATTAATTTTTGAAATTGTTCTTTATATTTTTTTAAACTTTTAAATACATTAAAATGGTCCCACTCAATACCGTTAATTAGTACAATATGATGATTGTACTTTAAAAATTTAGGTGTTTTATCCAATGGGCTTGTTAAATATTCGTCACCTTCAATTATTATTAATGGATTATCTGATATTGAAATATTACTATTAAAATTTCTTGTTTTTGCTCCGATTACATAGTCAAATTTTATATTGTTATCTCTAAGAACATGCATTACCATTGATGTTATTGTTGTTTTTCCATGACTTCCTGCAATTACTATCCTATGTTTATTTTCACTAAGGATATTTATATACTCGGGGTAAGATAGAATAGGGATATTTTTTTTTTTTGACTCAAGTAATTCTACATTATTTATTTTGGTATGCATTCCAGTTATCACTAAGTCAATTTTACTGTGAATATTATCTTTTGAGTAGCCTAATTTTTTTGGTAATATTCTATTTTTTTTAAGTCTTGTTTTAGACGGGTCATAAATTATATCATCACTTCCTGTAATATTATTTCCATTTTTTTTAAGATTAATTGCTAAATCATGCATCACGCTACCACCTATAGAAATTATATGAATATTTTTTTTATTTTTCAGGTCCATGTCCCTCAAAATTATAAATAATTAATGCTGAGAACAATTTAATTTCAATAACTTTAATTTGTTGATAATATATGGAAAAGTAAAGATTTAATTTCTCATTCAACACTCAAATTTTATATAGGTTTGTTCAAAAAATAAAGTGAAAGAAAATAAAAATTATATATCTACTTCTAGAAGAAATATAGGCCTTGCAAATGAATTAGATCTTGGTAAGTTACCACCTCAAGCTTTAGATCTTGAAGAGTCTGTTATAGGAGCTTTGATGCTTGAGAAGGACGCCTTAACAGATGTCATTGATATATTAAAACCTGATAATTTTTATAAAGATGCAAATAAAGAAATTTATAATGCTATTATAGACTTGTTTAATAACTCTGAGCCTGTTGATTTATTAACTGTAACAAATCAACTTAAAAAAAACGGTAAGTTAGATTTTGTTGGAGGCGCATACTATGTTACTCAACTAACTACTAGAGTTAACTCGGCTTCAAATATTGAATATCATGCTAGGATTATATTAGAACAATCCATAAAAAGACAACTAATTGAAGTATCAGGAGAAATTCAAAAAGAAGCTTATGAAGATACAACTGATGTTTTTGATCTTCTCGATCATACCGAACAATCGTTGTTTGATATTTCTGAGTCTCATATTAGAAAAAATTATTCTCAGGTAAAGGGATTAATGAAGGAAGCAATAGATGAATTAGAATCTAAAAAGTCTAGGAAAGATGGAATAACTGGTGTACCATCAGGTTTCATAGATTTAGATAATATAACTTCTGGATGGCAACCCTCTGATTTAGTAATTATTGCTGGTAGACCATCTATGGGTAAAACTGCATTCGTATTATCAATGATGAGAAATGCATCTATCGACCACGAAAAACCTGTTGCAATTTTCTCTCTTGAGATGTCTTCTTTACAAATTGTGAATAGATTAATTTCTTCTGAAGCTGAGCTAGATAGTGATAAGATTAAGAAAGGTAATTTAAAAGATTATGAGTGGCAGCAGCTTCTTCATAAAACTGATCAACTAAATAATGCAAAAATTTTTATTGATGACACACCTGCTCTAAGTATTCTTGAACTAAGGGCAAAATCAAGAAGATTAAAATCTCAACATGATATTCAATGTATTATTGTTGATTATTTACAGCTTATGACAGGAGAATATGGTAAATCTTCTGGGAACAGGGAACAAGAAATTGCCTCTATTTCAAGATCTTTAAAGGCAATAGCTAAAGAGTTAAATGTTCCTGTATTAGCTCTTTCACAGTTGAGTAGAGCAGTAGAAACTAGAGGTGGAGATAAAAGACCTGTTTTATCTGATTTGAGAGAATCAGGATCAATTGAACAAGACGCTGATATGGTATTGTTTATTTATAGGGCAGATAGATATGATATCACTGAAGATGAAGATGGAAACTTAACCGCAGGTGTAGCTGAAATTTTACTCAGAAAAAATAGAAATGGTCCAACAGGAAAGGTTAAATTAAAATTTATAGAAAGATTTGCAAAATTTGCAGACATGTCATCTTTAGATGATAATGAAGTTAAAAAGTTTCATAGTAAAGCAAATAATGGTTTCAACTCTGACAATGGAAACGATCCATTCTAAATTTAAATTATGAAAATATTAGTTTGTGTTTCTTGTGTGCCTGATACAACTTCAAAGGTTTCATTTACTGAAGATAATAAATTTAATAAAGAGAATATTCAATTTATTATTGGTCCATATGAGGATTATGCTCTAGCAAGGGCTGTTGAGCTAAAAGAAAAAAACAGTGAAATTGATATAAGTCTACTTAATGTTGGCCTATCAGAAAATGATCCCTTGTTAAGGAAAGGGTTAGCTATTGGCGCGGATAGGGCATATAGAATTAATTCAGAGCCTATTGATTCAAATTTTGTAGCACACAATATTGCTAGCTTTATCAATAAAAATAATTTTGACTTAATATTAATGGGTAAAGAATCAATTGACTATAATTCTGGATTAGTTCATTATTTATCGGGTTCTATACTTAATATTCAGACTTTCAATCCTGTGACATATTTAGATCTTGAGAATGATAAAAGTGTGATAATTAAGAGAGAAACTGATTCTGGCATAGAAAAAATAAAAGCAAAACTCCCTTTAATATTAGGTTGTCAGGAACCGATTGCTGAATGGAAAATTCCAAATATGAGAGGTATAATGAACGCTAGATCAAAGGAATTATCTGTCATTGAACCTATTGAAGTCAAAGCATCTTTAAAGCTCGATAAGTATACGCTTCCTCCAGAAAAAGAAGAGATAAAATATATTGATAAGGATAATTTAGAGTTACTAATTGATGAACTAAAACTTAAAAATTTATAATGTCAGCTTTAGTTTTTATAGAATTTAATAAGAATACAATAAGTGAGTCATCTTCTCAGGCTGCAACTATAGCAAATAAATTGCAAAATGATGTTTATGGTCTTACTTCAAATGATGATGAATTCTGTATATCATCATTAGGCAGTAAGGGTTTTGATAAAATATTTGTAATAGATGATTTCAATAACTATTCTGCTATTGAAGAGGTAATTAATAAAAATGGTATTAAAACTATTTTGTCTCCTAGTTCAAATACATTTAAAGAATTATCTTCTAAAATTTCAACCAAGTTAAATTTTCCTATTGCTTCTAATGTATTAAAAATAGAGAAGAATGGTAAAATTTCCTGTTCTATTTTTACTGGAAAAGCTGAGTCACACATGATTAACGATAATGATTCATGTATCTATTTGTTGAATAAAAATATTGTTGAGTCACAAGATTTCGAGAAAAAAGCTGATATAATAAAAGTTGATTCTAAGGTTTCTGAAAACTCAAGTTTTGAGATATTAGAACAAAAATTTATTGAGGAAGATATTTCTCTAAATGATGCAGATGTAGTAATCTCTGCTGGTAGAGGTCTAAAAGGTCCAGAAAATTGGCAAATGATAGAAGATCTTGCTAAAAAATTAAATGCGGCCACTGCGTGTAGTAAACCAGTTTCTGATGCTGGCTGGAGGCCACATCATGAGCACGTAGGACAAACTGGTTTAAAAATATCCCCAAAAATTTATTTTGCAATTGGAATTTCAGGTGCTATTCAACATTTAGCAGGTGTTAATTCTTCTAAAACCATTATTGTAATAAATAATGATCCCGAAGCTCCTTTTTTTAAAGCTGCTGATTACGGTATAGTTGGTGATGCTTTTGAGGTAGTACCTAAAATTATAAATTCTCTAGGTTAGAATGAAAAAAGTCAAGTTAGATATTTTAGGTTTATCATCTAGTGTCGATTCCCAAACTGGATCTTTTGCTTTAGTTTTAAAAGAAAATAAAGGGGATAGGAGGTTACCCATAATTATTGGCATGTTTGAAGCTCAATCTATTGCTATGGAAATAGAAAAAATAATTCCTAATAGACCAATGACACATGATCTTTTCAAATCTTTCTTGAAAAAAATAAATTTCGTAGTTAATGAAGTTCTTATAACTGATATTAAAGACGGAGTATTTTTCTCTAAAATAATTATATCAGATTCTACTAAAAAACACAGTATAGATGCTAGACCATCTGATGCGATTGCAATTGCTATAAGATATAAAGCAAATATATATGTTGATGAGAGGGTGTTAGAAGAGGCTGGAATAATTTTTGATGAGGTAGAAGTAGATAAAAAAGTTAACGATAATAAAAAAGTTAAAACATTAAAAGATTTTTCAGTTAAGGAACTTAATAAAAAATTAACCGATTCAATTGCTGAAGAAAATTATGAGTTTGCAGCTAGAGTTAGAGATGAAATTAAAAGAAGAAATTAATGGATTTAATCAGATTTATCATTGGTTTTATTTTTATTATATCTATTGCCTACTTATTATCTTCAGATAAAAGAAATATAAATTGGAGATTAGTTCTTTCAGGAATTGTACTACAATTAATTTTTGCGATATTAATTACTAACGTACCTTTTATTGAATCAATATTTAGTAGTATAAGTAAGTTCTTTGTTTTATTAATTGGTTTTTCAAAAGAGGGAACACTTTTTCTATTCCCAGATGCATCTTTTAATGGATTTGCTTTTTCTGCTCTTCCTGTTGTAATCTTATTTTCTGCAATAAGTGCTTTTTTATATTATATGGGCTTTCTCCAGGTAATTGTTAAATCTATCGCTTGGGTTATGTCAAAGACTATGAAATTATCTGGAGCTGAATCTTTATCTGCAGCTGGAAATATTTTTTTAGGCCAGACAGAGGCTCCTCTATTAGTTAAACCGTATATAAAAAATATGACAAAATCTGAATTAATGTGTTTGATGACAGGTGGGATGGCAACTATAGCTGGAGGAGTTTTTGCTGCTTATGTTGCCTTGTTAGGAGGTGCAGATTCTGATGAGTCCTTAAAATTTGCTACAATACTCCTAACCGCATCTATTATGAATGCCCCAGCAGGAATTGTGATGTCTAAGATTTTTCAACCTGAAGAAAAGAATAATAGTATCAATAAAAACTTAGATTTATCTAAAGAAGATTTAGGATCAAATGCAATAGACGCCTTGGCAAAAGGTGCTTCAGATGGATTAAAATTAGCTTTGAATATAGCAGCTATGTTATTGGCGTTTCTAGCTGTAGTATATATGCTTAATTACTTTTTAGAGTTTTTTGGAGATATTACTTCTATTAATGAATGGATCAAAGCCTCTTCAAATGGTCAGTTCAATAAACTATCTATGGAGTTTCTTCTAGGTCAAGTATTTAGAGTATTTGCATTTATGATTGGTATTGATTGGAATGAAACGGTATTGGTAGGCAGTCTTCTTGGTCAAAAATTTGTTCTTAATGAATTCATAGCTTATGTAAATTTAGCTGAGATGAAAACAGCTGGTCTTCTATCTGAAAAGTCAATTTTAATATCAACATACGCGCTATGTGGATTTGCAAATTTTAGTTCAATTGCTATTCAAATTGGTGGTATTGGTTCTATGGCTCAGTCTAGACAAAAGGATATATCAAAATTAGGTTTAAGAGCGTTGTTAGCCGCAACATTAGCTACTCTTTTGACTGGAAATATCGCAGGATTTATTATTGCCTAAACTTTTCTATAAAGTCTAGTTGACCTTTTGTTGAATTATCAATATCGGATCTATCTTTATTTTTAATTTTTTGATAAATTTCATCAGATAATACCTTTCCCAATTCTACTCCCCACTGATCAAAGCTATTGATATTCCATATACATCCTTGAACAAAGATTTTATGTTCGTAAATAGCAATCAATCTACCAAGATTATATGGAGTTAGCTTATCGAATAGTATTGTATTTGAAGGCTTATTGCCTTTAAAAACCTTAGAATTTTTAATAATTTCATAATTAGTATACTTACTCTCATCTCCAAGTTCTTCTTTCACCTCTAGAACATTTTTCCCCTTCATTAGGGCCATCGTCTGACCAACCATATTGGATAGTAATATTTCATGTAATTCTTCTTTTTCATTATTAGAGTTTACAAATCCAATAAAATCACAAGGGATTTTTTTGGTACCTTGATGAATAAGTTGGAAAAAAGAATGCTGTCCATTTGTTCCCACATCTCCCCATAATATCGGGCCAGTGTTATAATTTACTTCTGATGAATCTTTTGATATATTTTTTCCATTACTCTCCATGTCAGCTTGTTGTAAATACATTGGTAAATATTTTAAGTAATTGTCATAAGGGAATATGGCATGCGTCTCACAATTATGAAAATTATTATATAGAATACCTAAACATGCTAGAACTACAGGAATATTTTTATCAAAAGGCTTTTCTCTGAAATGATTGTCAATTTCATTTGCTCCATTAAGTAACATTTCAAAATTTTCATATCCAATTTTTAATATAATAGGTAAACCTACTGATGACCATAAAGAGTATCTTCCGCCAACCCAGTCCCAGATGGGGAAAATATTATTTTCTTCTATACCAAATGCTTTTGCTTTTTTTGTATTAGCAGTTACTCCAAAAAAATGCTTTTTTAGATTCTGATTGTTTTTAGAATTATCCTTAAACCAATTTTTACAAATATTCGCATTCTTTAGTGTCTCAATAGTACCAAAAGATTTTGATGAAATAATAAAAATTGATTCTTCAGGATTGATATTTAGTAATACCTCAGAAAGATTGCTGGGATCGACATTAGATATAAAATAATTATTTACACTTCTATTAGAATAATATTTTAACCCCTCACATATCATTTTTGGTCCTAAGTCAGATCCCCCAATACCGATGTTAATAATATTTTTAATTTTTTTTCCAGAATAACCTATTATCTCCCCATTTTGGAATTTTTTTGAAAATAATTTTAATTTTTTAAGACCTTTTTTTACATCATTTTCATATAATTCTTTAGTTTTTGAAGTATAGGTGCCTCTTAAGAGAAAGTGTAATACAGATCTGTTTTCTGAGGTATTAATCTTTTCTCCATTAAATAAATCATGTATTTTACCTTTGAGATCAATGTCAACCAATAGTCGAGAAAATAATTCCATCAATTTATCATCTATATGATTTTTTGAAAAATCTAGAAGTAGATCATTTTCTAGAATAGAAAATTTATTGAACCTATCCTTATCTTCCATGAAGATCTCATTTAAGGATTTTTCTGTAATCTTATTAGAATGATTACCAATCTCTTTCCAAGAAGATAATTTATTTAAACTACTCATAATTATTTTTGATATTTAAAATTTCTTTATCAATAAGATTAGATAATTTATTTTTATTTTCTTCACTATTATCACCAGATAAACTGAAATAAAACTTAATTTTTGGTTCTGTTCCAGATGGTCTCAAAGTTATAGAATAATTTTTTTCTGAAATTAATTGAATAACATTTGATTTAACATTAATTATTGGGTTTTTTACTCTCTTATTATAGTCAATTACTTCTTTAACCTTATCACCAAATATTTTTAGAGGTGGAGTACTTCTATATTTTTCCATAATATCATTTATTCTATTACTTCCTGAAATCCCCTCCATTTTGATGGTATATAGTTTTTCTTTGAAAAAACCATATATATCATAAATTTCTTCTAGAATGTCATCTAAAGATTTACCATTGTCTTTAGCCCAGTTAGCAATTTCACATATGTAAGCACATGAAATAATTGCGTCTTTGTCTCTGACAAAATCATTAACGAGATAACCATAACTTTCCTCTCCACCTGCTATAAACTTTTCTGCATTTTTATTTTTTATTAGTTCAGCTATATACTTAAAACCTGTAAGTGTAGAATAGGATTTTACCCCATAATTTCTTGCTATCTCATCAATTAATCTCGTTGTTACTATAGTTTTAGCAACGTATGGAGGTTTACTCAACTTATTTATGTCTAGATTTATTAAGGAATAATATACAATTAATGAGGCAAGTTGATTGCCATTTAATATTTTAATTTTTTCCTTGTCGTATAATGCTACTCCAACTCTATCTGAATCTGGATCTGTAGCAAGAAGTATATCTGCTTTCTCTTTTTTTAATTTTTTTATTCCTAAATCTAGAGCATCTAAATCTTCAGGATTTGGAGAGGTAACTGTTGAAAATTCTGGATCTGGTAATTCTTGACTCTTTACACTACTGATGTTTTTGAAACCAAAAGCGTTTAATGCGTTAGGAATCTGAGTAATTCCTGTGCCATGAAGAGAAGAAAAAACAATTTTTAATTTCGATCTGGAATTATCATAAACTGATAAATCTTGAATTTTTTCAATATATTTTTTGTCAATTTTATTATCAATTTCTTCAATAAGGTCACTATTAAAATTAAAATTTATTTGGTTAAAATCAGTTATTTTTTCAACCTCAGAGATAATATTATTATCGTGTGGAGATGTTATTTGACCTCCATCATTCCAATAAACTTTATAACCATTATATTCCTTAGGGTTGTGAGAAGCTGTGATGACTATTCCACAAGAACAATTTAACTCTCTAACAGCAAATGATAACTCTGGAGTTGGTCTTAAATCTGAAAAAATATAAGATTTAATATTGTTTGCTGAAAAGATTTTTGCTGTTTGATTTCCAAATTCTTTACTGAACCTTCTACTATCATATGCTATGACTGCAGATTTATTTCCATCAATAACTTTATTTAAATAATTACATAATCCTTGAGTAGCTAAAGATATTGTGTAAGAATTTATTCTGTTACTTCCTATACCTATAAGACCTCTCATTCCTCCTGTACCAAATTCAAGCTTTTTGTGGAAGCTCTCCATAAGAATATCTTCATTTCCTACTAAAAGTAGATTATTAACCTCCTCTTCTTCATTTTTTTTGAGTCCATAACGGATCCATTTATTAGCCTCAGCCTTTGATATCTCTAAAAGATTTTTTTTATCTGATTGCATATTTAATTAATACCCAAGCCTACTCCTTACTCTAACAAGAACTTCTTCTGCAATAATTTTTGCTTTTCTTTCTCCTTTCTCTAAAATATTAAAAAGATGATCTTTATTTTGAATCAATTCAGAATATAATTTTCTTTCATCACTATATAATTCTAAAATAAGATTTAATAAATGAGTTTTAGCATGACCGTATCCATATCCACCTTCAGTGTATTTTTTTTCCATTTCCTTAACTTCAACTTCACTTGCTATTAATTTAAATATTTTAAATACGTTACATGTCTCTGGGTTCTTTTTATCATCAAGACCTTTGCTATCAGTTACAATTGACATAATTTGTTTTTTAAGAGATTTCTCATCGGCAAAAATATCAATAGTATTTTCATATGTTTTACTCATTTTTCTGCCATCAGTTCCAGGAATTGTCTGTACATTCTTATCAATTTTACTTTCAGGTACTATAAACGTCTCTCCATAATTATGATTGAATGATTTGGCAATATCTCTTGTAATTTCTAGATGCTGCTTCTGATCTTTTCCTACCGGGACAATTTCTGAGTCATATAATAATATATCTGCAGCCATCAATACTGGGTATGTAAATAATCCTGAATTAACATCTGATAAGTTATCAGATTTATCTTTGAAAGAATGAGAGTTAGATAACATAGGATAGGGTGTGAAACAATTTAAATACCAAGCCAACTCACATACCTCTGTAATTTTAGATTGTCTATAAAAATAATTTTTATCATGATCAAAACCCATTGCTATCCATGAAGCAGCAACTGCTAATGTATTTTCGTTCCTTATTTTTGAGTCTTTAATATTAATTAATGAATGAAGGTCTGCTATAAAGAACAGAGACTCATTCTTAGAATTTTTTGATAATTCAATTGAAGGTTTAATTGCACCAAGAATATTACCTAGATGTGGCTTCCCTGAACTTTGTATGCCTGTTAATATTCTTGTCATATTTCAAAATTAATTTAATTGTTTAATTGATTGCATATAATTAATTATATATTTTTGAATTATGAAGAAAATAAGTTTTTTAACTATAATTCTTGCTGCATTCGTATTTTCAGCAAATTCACAAGATCTTAAATTTAATGAGAGAGAATTTGATTTTGGTGAAATTAAAGAGATGGGTGGAAAAGTTTCTCACAAATTTGTTTTCACTAATAATTCTAAAAAATCAATTCAAATTCTGACTGTTAAACCTTCATGTGGTTGTACTACTCCTGATTGGTCAAAGAAAGAGATTAAACCTGGAAAAGAGGGATTTATTGTTGCAGAATATAATCCCAGAGGAAGACCTGGAGTCTTTAGGAAATCATTATCTGTAGTAACATCTGATAACAAAAGGTCTGTTATCTTCATTAAAGGAAAAGTAAGCCGTTAATTTTACTTTTCAAGAAGTTTTTTTAAATTCCAATTAAATAAACATTAACCAATATGAGAATTTTCTTTTTATTATTAACATTTCTATGCTCATTTTATTCATATTCTCAGGAAGGATTTCCTATAAATGGAGTTGAAGATGTTAGAGATAATCATTACGCATTTATAAATGCTAAAATTCATGTAGATTATAAAACCACTATCGATAATGGAATATTAATTATTAAAAATGGCATTATAGAGGATGTTGGATCTGGTATTGATGTGCCTGATGGAATAAGAGTTTTTGATCTAAATGGAAAGCATATATATCCCTCATTTATAGATATATACTCAGATTATGCCATTGTAAAGAGTGAAAGAAGGAGATCTTCATCAAACTGGATGTCAAGCTATACTAATCCTCAAATGTTATCTAATAAAAATGGCCCTTTTTCATGGAATGAATCAATAAAGCCAGAAGTTAATTCTGTTGAAAATTTAAAGCTTGATGAAAAAAGATCAAAAGAATTAAGAAATATAGGCTTTGGAACTGTACTAACTCATAATATGGATGGTATAATGAGAGGAACAGGAGCTATTGTTTCTTTAAATTCTGATGTTGAGCAAAATATTGTAATCAAAGAAAAAGCTTCAACACACTATTCTTTCTCTAAGGGTTCTACACAGCAAAATTATCCTAATTCTCTAATGGGTGCTGTTGCTTTACTTAAACAATCTTTCTTAGATGCTGAATGGTATTTTCAAAATAAAGGTAAAATCAATGAGGTTAATCTTTCCTTGGAAGCAATAAATAATAATAAATCACTTCCTAAAATTATTGAGGTTAGAGATAAGATTAGAGTTCTGCTAGCTCAAAAAGTTGGTAAAGAAATTAATCATAATTTTATAATTAAGGGAACAGGGGATGAGTATCAGAGGCTGAATGAAATAAAAAAGAATAAATCAAAGCTTATTGTACCAATCAATTTTCCTAAAGCTTATAATGTTGATGATCCTTTTAAAAATAATAATCTAAGTCTTTCTCAGTTAAAACACTGGGAGTTAGCACCATCTAACTTTTTCTTTTTAGAAAGCGCAGGAATTGACTTTTCTATTACCACAAGTGGTTTGAGTAACTTAAGTGACTTTAAAAAAAATCTTATTAAATCATTAAATCGTGGAGTAAGTAAAGAGACTTTGTTAAAGAGTTTAACATATAATCCTTCTAAATTTTTGAATGTTCATGATGAGTTAGGATCAATTAAAAAATCATTCTTAGCAAATTTTTTCATTACTGATAGAGATTTTTTCAGTGAAGAATCAAAAATATTGAGTAATTGGACTAAAGGGATATGGAATAGAGTTACTACTTATAATAATAAAAATTATTCTGGAACTTATGAACTTAACTTAGACGATAGATTAAATTTTTCTCTTGAGATTACTGGAGATAATAATAATCACAAAGCTTCAATTAAACTAGCAGATGAAGATTCTACAAAGATTAAATCAAAATTAATTATTGATGGCTTAAATATTAATTTATCATTTATTGTACCAAAAAATAAAAATTCATCTGGTGAATATAAATTATCTGGATATTGGTCTGAAGGTAGGTTTATGGGAAAAGGAACCACCAATAATTTAGATTGGATAGAGTGGAATGCGAGTTTAGTTAATTCTAATACTGATATAAATTCAAGAAAAAGAATATCTCAAAATAATAATGAAATTACAGGGGATATTATTTTTCCATTTGTAGAGTATGGATCAAAATCTAAAATGGTTAAAGAAAATATTATTATAAAAAATGCAAATGTATGGACTTTAGAGGCCGAAGGAAATATTGAAAATTGTGATGTAATTATTGAGGACGGTAAGATTATAGCTTTTGGACAAAATCTTAGTGTAGATGAAAGTAATTATAGAATTATAAATGGAGAGGGAATGCATCTAACACCCGGAATTGTAGATGAGCATTCACATATTGCATTGACTGGAGTAAATGAGGGATCTCAAAGTGTTACATCAGAAGTCAGGATGAAAGATGTTGTGAATTCTGAAGACGTAAATATTTACAGACAATTAGCAGGTGGGGTAACTACCGCTCAGCTACTTCATGGTTCAGCAAATCCAATTGGTGGTCAATCTGCAATTATTAAATTAAGATGGGGATCAACTCCTGAGGAAATGCTTGTTGAGGGTGTAGACGAATATATAAAATTCGCTTTGGGTGAAAATGTTAAAAGATCTAGAGCTCCTTCTAGTACAAGATTTCCAGATTCTAGAATGGGAGTTGAGCAAGTATTTGTCGATGCTTTCAACAGAGCTATGATTTACTCTAACAATTGGTCTAATTATAATAGTTTGTCAAAAAAAGAAAAAATTAATTCAGTTCAACCAAGGAAAGATTTAGAATTAGATGCTCTTGTAGATATCTTAAATGGAGAGATGTTTATCACTTGTCATTCATATGTTCAATCAGAGATAAATATGTTGATGAAGGTAGCTGAACAGTTTGATTTTAATGTAGCTACTTTTACTCACATTTTAGAGGGTTATAAAGTTGCAGACAAAATGAGTGATCATGGTGTTGGTGCATCTACATTTTCTGATTGGTGGGCATACAAGAATGAAGTTAAGGAAGCTATTCCTTATAATGCTGCTCTAATGGCTATGGCTGGAGTAGTTACTGCTATAAACTCTGATAGTAGAGAGATGGCAAGAAGGTTGAACCAGGAAGCCGGTAAATCAATTAAATATGGTGGAATGGATGAAATTGAAGCCTTGAAATTAGTTACTCTTAATCCTGCAAAATTACTCCATCTTGATGATAGAATTGGAAGTATTAAGGTAGGAAAGGATGCTGACTTAGTATTGTGGACTGACCATCCTCTATCTATTTATACTAAACCTTCAAAAACTATTGTAGATGGAAAAGTATATTTTGATATAGATCAAGACATTAAATTAAGAGAATCTATTAAGGAGGAAAGGGCAAGGATAATCTCAAAAATGAAAGGATCTGATAACCCAGGATCTAATAGAAGATTTCCTATGAGAAGAGTTGATGTAGAATTACATTGTGATGATGTATTTGAATATGAGTTTCTTAGTGATATACTAAATTAATGATATGAAAAAGTTTTTAATCCTATTTCTTGTTTTATTAAATGTTAAATTGTTTGCTCAAGTTCCTGAGCCTGTAAATGATCAAACTAAACCAGTATTGATTTATAATGCCTTCATACATATTGGTGACGGTAATACTATACAAAATGGATTTGTTTCTTTTGACAATGGTAAGATAACAGATGTTAGCTCAGAAGATTTGGATCTTGAAAGTGGCACATATAATAATTTTCTTAAAATAAATGCAAACGGAAGTCATCTCTACCCCGGTCTTATCTTGCCTAATTCTAAAGTTGGTTTGGAGGATATATCTGCTGTAAGGGCAACTGTTGATCATACTGAAGTAGGTGAGCTTAACTCTAATATTAGATCTTTAATTGCTTTTAATACCGATTCTGAAGTAATATCAACATTTAGATACAATGGTATCCTACTATCTCAGGTAGTTCCCGATGGAAGCTTTGTTACTGGTAATTCTTCAATTATGATGATGGAAGGATGGAATTGGGAAGATGCGGCATATAAAATTGATGATGGTATGCATGTTAAGTGGCCTCGAAAAACATATCCTCCAAGTAGGTGGTCAGGGCAAACTAGTTTTAGAGATAATCCAAACTACAAGTCTTCTGTAGATATGATTAATAAATTTTTAATTGATTCCAGATCATATTTTAACTTAAATGGTGATGAAAATAAAGAAGTTAATCTTAAGCTGGAGGCTATGGTTGATGTCTTTAATGGAAAAAAGAAAATTTATCTTCATGTTGGGTCAAGGGAACAAATAATTGAATCTGTTCAAATGTTTCAAAAACATGGGATAAATGATTTAGTATTAGTTGGTGCAAATGATGCTCTTTATGCTATAGATTTTATTTTAGAAAATGATCTTCCTGTTCTCCTAAATAATTTGCATAGAGTTCCTTCTAGAAATCATGAGGATGTTGATTTGCCATATAAATTACCATACTTATTACAAAAAGAAGGTGTATTAGTTGGATTAACTGCTTCTGGATCACTCCATTCTCAGAGAAATTTACCGTTTTTAGCTGGAACTGCTGCTGGTTATGGTCTGGGTAAAGAAGAAGCTTTAAAGTTAATAACATCAAACAATGCTAAAATTTTAGGGATTGATAATGTAACAGGAACAATTATGGTAGGTAAAGATGCGAATATAATAATATCAAAAGGTGATATTCTAGACATGAAGTCTAGTGTAATTGAATATGCATTTATTACAGGAAGAAAGGTAAATCTTGATGGGAAGCAACAAATTCTTTACGATAGGTTCAAGAGAAAATACTCTAAGTAGTCCTTATTTATAAGTTTCCTTCTATACAAGTAGTATAGAGTCCACCTCTAACATTATACTTACTGGTTATTCTAATTTTTTTTGTTTTAAGAATCTCTTTCAAGTCATTGTGTATTCTTTTTGTAACTTCTTCCTGATAGATACCAACATTTTTAAAACTTATTAGGTAGTATTTTAAAGATTTTAGCTCTAGAGCAACCTTACCTTCAGGATAGTACTCAATTTTAATTTTTGCTACATCAGGAAGTCCACTAAATGGACACACTGCTATAAATTCTTTTGTATATATTTTTATGTACTGTTTAGTACTATTGAATTTAAATACTTTTAATTCTTCTTTCTCAATAGAATCAGTTGACTCAAATTCAATCTTTTTTCCTTCAGCAGTCTGACCTATGTAAGGGTCTACTATATTTGATTTTAAATCCATTTATTTTTTTTTGCTTTAAGATAACCTTTATGTCTTAAAATACTAGCAGGATTGTCAAGATTTCCTAGTCCCCAATCGTTTTCATTTTTAGAACCATTATAGTCTGTCATCGTTGACTTGATTATTGTATCTATACACCCAAGATCTTTAGCTAACTTCCAAGTTTCTGCTTTATCAAGATTCATTAGTGGTGTATGAATTTCTATTGACTTTTCTGTAGCTAAATGAATGGTTTTTTTCATTGACTTTATGAATTCATCTCTGCAATCAGGGTATCCACTAAAATCAGTCTCACAGACACCAATAACAATATTTTCTATTTCTCTGTTATATGCTATTGATGATGCTATTGATAGAAAAAGAAGATTTCTTCCTGGAACAAATGAATTAGGTAAATTTTGATTTGATGGATGACTTTTATTTAAATCCTCTTCAGTATTAATCAGTGCTGAGTTAGATAAAATCTCTTTGAGTGAAATAATATCAAATGAGATATTTTCCTTATCACATACTTTTTGTGCAAAATCTAATTCAATAACATGTCTTTGACCATAGTTAAAACCTATCGCTTGTATTAAATCAAATTTTTTTTTAGCCCAGTATAAGCAAGTGGTTGAATCTTGACCTCCGGATAATAAAATTAGGGCTTTATTCATTTTTTATCAATAACCTCTAATGCTGCTTCTTTTATCGACTCAGGATTAAGGTTATATTTTTCTAGTAGATCTAATGGTTTTCCACTTTCACCAAACGAGTCATTTACTCCTATAACTTTAAATGGAATTGGATGTTTTTCTGATATTAACCTAGAAATGCTTTCTCCAAGACCCCCAATTATATTATGCTCCTCGCATGATATGGCACACTTTGTCTTTTTGATACTTTCTAAAATAATTTTCTCATCTAGGGGTTTAATCGTATGAATATTAATTACCTCACAGCTAACACCTAAAGAAAATAAAATTTTTTCTGCTTCTAGAGCTTGCCACAACATGTGTCCTGTTGCAAAAATTGAAATATCATTACCATCTAAAAATTTAATTCCTTTTCCAATCTGAAATTTTGCATTATCAGGAGTAAATATAGGCCATTTAGGTCTTCCGAATCTTAAATATGCCGGACCAACATGATCTCCTAGGGCTATGGTTGCTAACTTAGTCTGGTTATAGTCACATGGGTTAATTACTGTCATACCAGGCAACATTTTCATCATACCAATATCTTCTAAAATTTGATGAGTTGCACCATCTTCTCCAAGAGTTAGACCAGCATGAGAAGCACATATTTTTACATTTTTATGCGAATAAGCTATAGATTGTCTTATCTGATCGTAAACTCTACCTGTTGAAAAATTTGCAAAAGTACCTGTGAATGGAATTTTATCTCCAATCGTAAGTCCTGCTGCTAAACCCATCATATTAGCTTCTGCAATTCCAACTTGAAAAAATCTTTCTGGATGATTATTTTTAAAATCATTCATTTTTAATGAACCGGTAAGATCTGCACATAGTGCAACTACATTTTCATTAGTTTTTCCTAGTTCTGTTAAACCGTCTCCAAATCCAGATCTAGTGTCTTTCTTTTCTGTGTAGGTATATTCTTTTCTTTCCATCAGTAGTCTCCTAAAGTTTCCTTATTTTGGCTTAAAGCATCATTTAATTGTTCGTCATTTGGTGGTATTCCATGCCACTTATGAGAGTTTTCCATAAAGTCAACTCCTTTACCCATCACAGTTTTCATAATATTGATTATAGGGAAACCATTAAATAAATTTTTTCTTGCTTTCACTAGGGTAGAAGAGAGGCTTTCAAAATCATTGCCATCACTTTCATATACCTTCCATCCAAAAGATTCAAGTTTATCTTTCAGGTTTAGTAGGGAGTTAATTTCATCAACTGGCCCATCAATCTGTTGACCATTAAAGTCAATTGTTGCAATAATATTATCTACTTTATTATGTGCTGCATACATCATCGCCTCCCAGATTTGTCCTTCTTGTAACTCTCCGTCTCCCATGAGTACATAAACAACATTTTCTTCTTTATTTAACTTTTTTGCTAGAGCAGATCCTACAGCCACTGAAAGTCCTTGACCAAGAGATCCAGAAGCAACTCTAATACCAGGTAATCCCTCGTGAGTTGCAGGATGACCCTGTAATCTTGAATTTAATTTTCTAAAAGTACTCAGTTCACTTTTATCAAAATAACCGGCTCTTGAGAGAACACTATAAAAAACAGGTGAAATATGACCATTTGAAAGGAAAAATACATCTTCATTGAATCCATTCATGTCAAATGAATCTTTTCTCTTCATCAAATTAAAAAATAGATATACTAGAAAGTCTGTACACCCAAGAGATCCTCCAGGGTGACCAGATTGGACCTGATGGACCATCCTAACTATGTCTCTTCTTACTTGAGAAGAAATATTTTTTAATTCATCAATATTTTTACTCACCTAAAATTTGATTTGCGTGTTCTTTTGTTTTGACTTTAGTGATTATATCAGAAATTATCCCATCTTCATCAATAATGAAAGTTTGTCTGGCTGTACCCATATATGTTCTTCCATACATTTTTTTCTCTACCCAGGTACCATACATTTTATGTACAGACTTATCCTCATCAGAAATTAAATCAAAGTTTAAATCAAATTTTTCAAAAAATTTTTGATGTGATTTTATAGAGTCTGAACTAACACCAAGAACAACATAGTTTCCATTATTTAAGTTTTCTTGGTTATCTCTTAGATCACAGGCCTGAGCTGTACAACCTGGTGTGTTATCCCTAGGATAGAAATATAAAATAACTTTCTTCCCAAGGTAATTTTTTAATTCAATATCTTCACCTTTCTGATTTACAGATTTAAAGTTTGGTGCTTTGTCTCCTACATTTAATGACATATTATAAATTTAAATTTAAAGTTCTTCTGTTATTGGCATTATCAATAACTTCAAGCACAAATTTACCTTTAAATGATTGAATTGAGTTCTTTTTTTTAGAAATAATGACATCATTTTTGTTATCATACTCAAATAATATCCAGTCATTATTAATTCTACCTTCATAAGATTTAATACCTGATAACTCATCATATATCCTAAATTTCATTTGGTCACTATTAAATTTTATTCTTTCAATAACTGGTGGATCCATATCTTCCAGTATTGAATATTTTGACATTTCACTAGTCCTGAATTTAATATTATTTTCTTCCCATTCGCCTCCTATAAAAGATGGTTTATATGTTATATCGTAAATAAATGATTTTTCTTTATTGTATTTATTTTTAGGTTTTAATGTTACAGAAACTCCTTTTTTTAATGGAAGAGAATTTTTAAAAATGAATTTTTCTAAAGTGTCAACCTGTTTTTCAAATTCAATATACATTGTATCAAAAATATTATTGTTTGAAATTTCAAGTTTCACATTTTCATTATCCAAATCATGAATTTTGTCTTTTTCAATTTCAATAAAATTAAAGTTTATTTCCTTATCTTGAAGAAAGGCTTTTTCTGGTAAATCTTTTCTTAAATCAAATATAAAGTAATGGTAGAGATCATCTTTAAAAATAGATTTAGATATATCTAATCTGTTTTTGAACTTGATCTCCATAAATTCTCTATTTTCTATTTTTGATCTAATTACTAAAGTATTTCCTAATACAAAATAATCGTCATCAAATAAGTCAATGAAGTTATAATTATTTGCATTATTATTATTATTATTATTATTATTATTATTATTATTATAATTCACAATAATCTCAACACTAGATTGATTCTTATAATAGTCAAAAACAACAATATTTATGTTGTAACTCTTTTCTTTATTAAAATTTATAATCCCATTTTCATTATTCTTATGGAAACTTAATTTATTTCCGTCGTCCTGATATAACTTAACGTATTGTTTTCTAAATTTTTTAAAAATATCTTGGTCAATAAACCAGCTCACAAAATTTGTTTCTGAATAACTAAGAGTATCTATTTTATTGTCAATTATCAGTTTGTTATCTAAAAAAAGTTGAAATCTTGAAATTCCTACTTTATGTAAATATCCATCTAGCATATCAAATGCAGAAACTGAAATACCAATATCACCTTCAAGCTTTAAATTTATTTTATTATCACCCTGAATTGGAATATCTACTAATCCATACATTCCATTTATTCGAGAGTTAAAATCTAATGTTTTTAATGATATTGACTTAATTATAGGATTGACGTTATCTTTTATCTCATTAAATGAAAAATTTAGAGGATTCATTACATTTTCCTTATCATCTCTAATTTCGTAATGAAGATGAGGTCCTCCTGATGACCCAGAATTACCTGAATAACCAATAATTTCTCCTTTTTTAAAATAAAATTTTTTACCAGGAAATAGATTAACCACAAACTTTTCATTTCTGTACTGATTCTCAGTAACATATTTTTCAATGTCTTTATGAAAACTATTTAAATGAGCATAAACAGATTTATATCCGTCATTATGTTTTAGGTATAGTGCTTTACCATATCCTGTTCCTGAAACCCTTACTCTCTCAATATATCCATCATCAGATGCATAAACAGGAACATTAATTCTTCCATATGTTTTAATATCTAGGCCCATATGGAAGTGGTCGCTTCTTAACTCTCCTAAGTTACCCGATAAGTAATTTTGTGATCCAGGATTAATTGGAAATAATAAATCCTGAGACCCTGATTTGAAATGAATTATACTAAATAATATTAATATTAAGAATTTTCTCATTTTCTATGTATCCTTCTAATTTATCACCCACTTTTAACTTATCAACCCCCTTGGGTGTACCGGAAAAAATAATATCATTTTCTTCAAGAGAAATAAATTGTGATATGTAATGTATAAGATATTCAATTTTAAAAATCATTAATTTAGAATTTCCACTTTGAACTTTAATTGAATTTTTAGATAATGAAAAATCAATATTTTCTATGTCTTTAAATTCATCTATAGATTTGAATTTTGATACTGCAGCAGAATTATCAAAACTTTTGGAAATACTCCATGGTAAACCTTTCTCCTTAAATTTAGATTGTATGTCTCTTGCTGTAAAGTCTATACCTAAACCAATTCCAGATATATAATTTATCGAATCTGATATAGGTATATTTTTCCCACTTTTTGAAATTTTATAAATTATCTCAATTTCATGGTGAATGTCTGATGAAAAATCTGGAATCTTAAAGTCAGAATCTTCAAGTTTGCAAATAGAAGGTTTAAAAAAAATTATAGGATTTTTGGGTATGTCATTTTTCAGTTCATCTATATGATCTACGTAATTTCTTCCTATACAAATTATTTTCATTTTATACTATTTCTCCTATCACTGATAGGTCATCATCAACTTTTTTTAATAAAACATTACACTCTTTACCAACTAATTTTTTATTGAATTTAATTTTAGTTTTAACATAATTATCAGTGAATCCATAAATAAAATCACCATTTACTTTGTTTTCAAAAAGTACATTTCTAACATTATTTAGGTTAGACTCATAAAAATATCTCTTTTTTTTATCAGATAATAATCTTAAAACTTTAGATCTTTTATTTCTTTCTTCAATTGGTACACTTTCATGTAAAGCTATTGCCCTTGTATTTGCTCTTTCAGAATATGGAAATACGTGTAGATAGGACATGTCTAAATTTTTAATAAATTCTAATGTTATATCAAACTCGTTTTTGTCTTCTCCTGGAAAACCAACAATTACATCACCTCCAACGCACGCATCAGGCATTAATTTTTTTATATATTTTACTCTGTCTTCGTACAATTCGCTAGTATATCTTCTCGACATTCCATTTAATATTTTATTTGAGCCGGATTGAAGAGGAATATGAAAATGATTAACAAATATTTCTGACTCACCTATTAATTTAATTATTTCATTACTTAAAAGATTAGGTTCAATAGATGAAATTCTTATTCTTATATTTTTTATTTCATTATTGATTTTTTGAAGAAGAGTATAAAAGTCATTCGATCGTTTTCCTTCTACTATTCCATAATCTCCAATATTTATTCCACTTAGAACAATTTCTTTTGATCCTTTTTTTATAAGTTGTTTCAGGTTAGATAATACTTCTTCTGGCTTTGCTGATCTACTTCGCCCTCTTGCTAATGGAATAGTACAGAACGAGCAACCGTAATTACATCCATCTTGAATTTTTAAAAAAGATCTTGTCCTATCGTCAATAGAAAATGTAGATTTAAAATCTTTAGATTCATTTATTTTCGAATGAATTACTGATTTATCACTTATGTAAGATTGAAAGTTAAATTTATTTTTTGCTCCAATTACTTTATCGACACCTTTAATATTAATAATCTCTTTTGGTTTAAGTTGAGCAAAGCAACCAACTACAGTAATTTCTGAATCTGGCGATTTTCTCTTTATCTTTCTGATTAGATCTTGACATTTTTTATCTGCATTTTCGGTAACAGAACATGTATTGATAATCACTTTATTAGGGTTATCATAAATTGATTTTTTTTTATATCCATTATCAGTAAACTCTCTTGAAATTGAAGATGTTTCTGAAAAATTTAATTTACACCCAAA